>Ga0247722_10001599_pt1 | contig 12407 bp, 20 predicted proteins | sample MSEWelMarce3H_FC_FD_189094 | JGI IMG/M metagenome (GOLD analysis project Ga0247722, IMG submission 189094) | Subsurface sediment microbial communities from gas well in West Virginia, United States - MSEEL Well Study Marcellus 3H_FC | ecosystem: Environmental > Terrestrial > Deep subsurface >... | reverse complement strand
TAATTACATGTTGCGCATAAACATTGGAGATTATCCTGCTCATCGCTTCCGCCGAGAGTCCTTGGAATTATATGATCCACTGTATTACCTGGCTGACCGCATCTCTGGCAAGTATTTTGATCTCTAGTGAGAATCCTTTGACGTATCTTACGCCATTGATATGTTGACCCATCTTTACGCAGTGCTGATTGTTTGCCCATTAGTGGTAGTTATTCTTTCTGAAGAATGCAAGTGCATTGCAGTTAGAACCATATCGGTTCTTATTGTATTTCAAACCCCATTTAATCTGTTCTATACCAGTAGCAGTCTTTAGATAGATAGACCTACCCTGTGGTATCCCATAATGAGATCCATTACGAGCCTTATGATTCCAACGACTCTCATAGTAATAGAGCTTATTAATACATCTGTATTCTTCTAATGGTAATACGGCTTTTGCATAAGCTTTTGGTGTTTGTTGTATTTGAATACCATCATGTATTGGCGCTACGGCATAGGACGCAGAACTAAGCAATAGGGCGCCCGTAACACCTAACACGCAAGCTATCCGCGTTGCGGCTTGCGCTAAGCGCCTGAAGCGCTTTAGCAAGTTAAGTGTAATGGTCATGTCAAGTCCTTTCGGTAAAACCCCAGGTCAGACGGCGTGTCGCAGGGTTAGCGATTGTCAGTTTTGTAGAAACCCTTTCCCTTGAAATGAATGGCTGGCGGTGTAAAGAGCTTTATCATCTGTTCTTCGCAGTGGACAGGATCAGCGGTTTCTAGCCCAAATGGGATGAAGTGTTCATGAATGATTAGGCAGGTTAGGCATTGGAATTCATAGACTGGCACAAGTAGAACACTCCGTATTCTTGATTATCCAGGAGCCGCATTTATCGCACCTAGTCGGTTCTAATGTCAGGTTCTTAGTATATCCTGCCTGTATTAGAATACCCATTAAATCATCCATTCTGATTATGCAGCAATAGTTTTCTGGTGTCTCGCCTTGTCCGTTGAGTCTAAGCACTGCGAAGCCCAATTTGCCTGATTCACGGCTCTTTAATTGATCCAAAACTTGTTTAGGTTGGAAACCTGCTCTGGCTTTTACTTCTACGTCAAATGGCACATTTAGCACATCTGACCCAGTGCGACCTGCACCAGCCGAATCCGCGAACGGAAACCACTGGCGCATATAGTCTGCCACTACTCTTTGAGTTCGATAACCCCTATGTTTACGATGATGGCTTGGCATAAATCCACCTATGTTCTTTCCCGCATTCGCACGTCATTGTAAGCTTTTCTCCTAAAGTCATAAATGCATATTCCCATGATCCGCAGGAACATTGATATTGGAGTTGATTACCCATTGACCGCATGACATTTCTCGCATTGCCATTGAAGCGGTGATAGACTCACTGTCCAAACTCCGTCATCCTGACTAGGGATTTCGTTACACATTTGGCAGATGAGTAATGGCACATCGCCGTAGAATTCGACTGTGCCATCCTCTCTGATTATTTGACCATAACCCATTTATTCCACCCCCTCGGGTAATCTCCATTTGCCTGTTGTTTTGCTCATTACATACCAAATCGCAGGACAACGATCACCCTTTGATGCACCACGAACTTCACACATTGCGCCCTGCCAAGCTTTACCAGATGCGCTTACGCCAGATTTAATAGTTCTGACTCCATGAGAGCATGTTGGAATCGGTTCAGCTTCTCCGAATGTTTGTTGAACTAATTGAGCAGCTTCTTCTAGTGAAACTGGTTCTGGTGTTGGTTCTTTACCAACGAACTCATCCCAAGTGTTATTAATAGCCAAGGGAGCATTTGCGATTCTTTCCGAAGCCAAATCATTTTCTATTCGAGCGACTTTTTCCATATCTTGTTTAGTGCTGCGCTTCTCGCTTCCCAAGAGAAGTCCTGCGGATCTTCCATAAGATGACGTGACGCAGTTTTCGACCCAGAAATCTTTATTAACACCGCGATCAGAACGGAACTCATACGCAGCATCGCAGACAGCAGGGAAAGGATCATTCGCATCCCTATATATTTCGGTGATAACCCAGCAATAACCTTTTTCATGGTCAACCTTCATTTCTCTTATGTTAAATCTATTCATCGGATAATTGTCATGCACCCTGCGAATTCTCGCAGCCACATCTTCATAATCGTTCAAATTAAATGCCATCTAATGCTCCTTGAGTTAGTCCATATCGCTCTTGTGCGAATTGGATTTGTTGTTTTAGGTCGAAGTAAGTTCCATCTGCCCATTTGCTAGAATCTACTGCGCATTCCTGACAATAGTGACGTGGAATTTTAGAAGATCGTGGTAATTCTGAAATGATTGTCCAGGCAGCTTGCACCTGTCCTTTTGGGTTAGTAACCCCATATTGATATTTATGGTAGTCGCACCAGACCCCTTTTTTCGCATTAACCAGCATCAAGATCATCCCAGTCCATAGTGGCAAGGCTGCCAGCGATAGTTGCGTAGTTGATAAGGTCGTAGTAACTATCTTTGTGTTCCGCTTGCTCCGAGATACGACTGACCTTGACAAGTAGCATACAGATTGCGACTTCGTGAGGGTCGATTGGATAACCGAGATACTCTGACCAGAGCTTCGAGATGCGAAGCATAGAAACATTTGGTGATCCATATTCAATATCTCTAGCGTTTGCGATTGCTTCGGCATTTCTAAGGATCTCATCGCGTTTCATCGATTGGTATTCATTGGGATACGCATAAGCGAGCGCCCAGCGTGCCAACCTTCGCGTTTGCCTTTACTGTAACCTGCCCAATATGCCGAAAATGCAGCTAATGGTGGCAGGGTCAAAGCGCACAATAAACTAAGTGCGTTTAATTCTTCCATGATTGCTCCCGTTTCTATCCACAAGGGTTTGTGAATAAGATAAGGGTTGCACCGATTTAAGGCTAAATCAACCTCATCGTGGCATATTTTGATAACGATTTGATAACGAAATCTTCTTCAAAACCCAGCCATTCCTCGCCGCAAAACGAATCAGCCATAACGCTTGCCTTCAAATACGAAAGATCCATCCTTTTCAATATGCACAATAGTGTTAGTCACGGTCTTCTTATCGACATAGAACACGGCAAAAGCCTGTTGCCAGTTGCCCGTTCCCTTCATATAACCAGCCTTCTTAAAGTCCATAAGATTGCCTACCTCGACACCCCGCAGAATACGCCCTAAAACGCCCCCAGAAGCCTCTGTAAAGGCTGATTGACCCGCTCTATGGGTGTGACCACACACCACGTTCTTTCCATGCTTACGGGCGGCATCTAGGGCTGTTAAACCAGGTGTAGGCTTTACGCTACCCTCATCCCCATGAATGGCTATCCAGTCAGGCGCAAACTCTAATGGCTTGCGATGGAACTTAATACCCAGTTCATCTAGTTTCATGAACTTTTCGAACTTCAATTCTGGCAGTGCTAGGAATGCTGGGATTTTCTTCATAATCACGTTGTATAAGCGGTCGGTGTGATTAGACCGAATCATGTCTGTTACCTGAAGATCCCACAATATCTCGACAGTTGCATCACGATCACTTCCCAGTGTTTGCTCGAACCATCCTGGAGTTCCTTCCGTCCACCTTGACACTTGCGGCAGGTCGATTTCATCTCCAATTGTAATGACCTGATCTGGCTTGAATCGACGAATAAACGATGCAACATTTCTAACTGCTCTTTCGTCATGATAGGGAACTTGTAGATCCGATATTACGACTATTTTTTTCAAGTTTAGTCCTCATTATCTTCATATGGAGAGAAGTCGGGATTGTCTGGGTCGAAGTCAATTGGTTTGGGAAGTAGCCAGTCTGGGTAAGAAGCTTTATCCATGATCATTGCCATGCAAATATCGACACTGAAACCCGCTTTACGCAGTGCTTTGTAATACTCGTTCAACCCTATGCAATACATTTCCAGGGCAGAATAAGTATCATCCATCACCTTAGCTTTGCGAGCCATGATTAAATTATCGCTCTAAGAGTATGTTGTAAATCTCATCGACACGCGAATTTAGTCGCTTAATTTCGCCGAGTAAATGAGTAATGACATAACCTGAAAGTCCGCCGATGATGGAGACAGTCGCTATGTAAAGCGTAAAGAAATCTTGTTGGTTCATTTCTTAGGTGTTGCGTATCCAAATACGCCCGCTAAGACCGCCCAGAGAATGGCGCGGTAGTCAACGTCAAAGTTTGATGCAGCCCAAGCTGATAAGAATGCGCCAAGGGTTAGAACTAGTGGGTTCTTGATATTCATTACTCTCCTAGGATTGGTAGTTTGAACTTGCTTTTGTCTTGATCTCCCAGTGGTGTAAAGCTGATATGAATATGGCTAGTATGCGGATAACCGCGATACGGGCGCCATTTCCAAAACAAGATAGGGCTTGCTATCTTCTTGTTGAAGATTACATAAGCTAATCGCTTATCGGTCTTGCCCAAGAGTCTAAGTTGATTTGCCAAATAGTGTGCGTTATTGGCTGCCCCACCCAGGTCGCTATCAACATCGATGGCACGAACAACCCCCGATGGTAGAGCAGGGTTATGATCCGACTTAGTTGCTGAATGGCGAGCGTCTCCGATCCATCCATCCGAACGCTTATCTCTATCTGGGAAAGCACGGTTGATTTGATTTCTGAGAGTTTCGCCAGACTTACTCAGAAACGGGCGCATTAACAACCTTTGATGCTTTGGCTTTAGGCGCTAAAGATTCTAAATAAGCCGCGTAGTCAGAATTAGAATCATTGCAAGGAATCCAAGAAACATTGCCAATTTCATCTGTTCGCTTAATTAGTTTCTCATCAAAATCATTATTTATTTCTTCATATATGTATTTCATTTATAATTCCGCCTCTGCTGTGTAATGGACTACTGCTCTATCTCCTGCACCGCTTCCTGCTGCGGCAGTTGCTTGTAGCCCAAATCCAGCATCGCCAATTTGTTCAACTGCTGTTGCAGTCCAGTTTGTTCCAGCGCTAACATTTCTAACTTGGGCGCTTGCTGCATCAGGGTTAAAAGTAGTAACGGTTGGGGTCGTTCTCATAATTATTGTCAGTCTCACTCCGCCAACGGTTTGATTTACTGCACCAGCTACTACCTGGGCAAAATAAACAACTCCAGTTTTACCAGCGTTTTGTGCAGGTGCAGTTGCTTGCGGAAAACTCTTTTGGTAATACCTCTGACACGCAGCCAATTCACCTTGTTCAGTTCCGGTTGCGGTTTGGAATGGTGAAGCGGCTGAACCTTTTTCAAATTGAACACCCCAGATGTCAATATCTACGTTAAGCGCAGCACCAAAACGAAGTGCTAAATATGAACTCGTGCCGATTGTCTTTCCTGCTACTGAAGGAATTGCAACAGTGTGGGTGTATCTAGCCCAAGAACTTGAAATGGTTATAGTTGAACCACCAATATCAACACTTGCTGAACCACCTGAACCAAAATTCTGAGAATAGAAAACATCCGCAGTCGTTCCTGTTGGTGATTTCATCCAGAATGAAACTGTTGCAGTTTGTCCTGCAAAAGTGCGAACATCTTCAATAGGTTGTTGGACACGCAGGTTAGTGTTTGTGCTTTTGAAACGTGCAAAGAACTGTCCTTCATATCCTGCTACTGGTGCGGTTCCTGGTGTAAAGGTTTGTTGTGTAACTGTTCCAGTTCCTACGCCGTAACCATAAACTGAGAAGCGATCTGGGCCATAAGTGTATTGTCCTGAAGTTGCAGTAATGCTTGTGCCGCGTTGCCAAATACCAAAATCACCGTTTATCACATTGTTCTTGCCAGCGGCAAAGTTTGGTTGCCAAGATAAACCAGTTGCAGTCGATGAATCAGCCACAAGGGTTTCGCCGTTGTTTCCTACGGCTAGACGGGCAGGAACATCGGCTGCGCTTGCGGCAATTAAATCGCCTTTAGCATCGACGATAGCGTTCTGAATTGCGTTGGTGTCATCTGTTGTAACCCATGAATAATCTAGGTCGGTTGCAGAAGCTTTTGCTAATACCTGACCAGTGGTTCCACCCTTTAGATCAACAAGGGCTGTGTCTATATCTTGACCCAGTGCAGCAATAGCGGTGGCGCCATCCTTCACCAAGTCCGTTGATTGGGGGATATCCCAACCGAAGTTCGTTGTTGTAGTTGCCATTTAAGCTACTGCTCCTATCGCGTTGATCCAAGTTAAGGATGGGGATAAAGTGTTCCAAGTTTCAGCCGCATCTACCATCTCCCATTTTACCGCAATTTGGGAGAAACTTATCGGACTTGCGTTGAAAGTTATGCTTAAGCCGTTATAGGAAGCTTGGAAAGTCCAGCCTTCAATATAACCCTGGAATGAACCATCTGTGATGTTGCCAGGTATATTCTGAATCCAGACTGGCTGACCCATAAAGATATTCAATAAGGCGTCGCGGTCTGTATCGTCAATTTCATCATTTCCAAGCGGGAAGGTAATCGCTTGGAATTTGCCATAAGGACTAGATCTAAGAGCAATATAACGGTCGGCTATATCCTCGGCATCATAGGAATGCTTAACCGATGAATCAAAAGAACTTGCCAGCAAACCATACAAGCTTTGGCTTTGAGTATCTTCGGCGGTGTAACTTCCTGAACCATTGTTATAACTAATTATAAATTTGTTTCTTATATCGCCAGCGCGAGTAACGGTCGAGATACCAACCCCAAGGGCATTATTGGCATCTAGAATTGTGTAGCCATTATTAGCCAAGTAATCCTGGCGATGGGTTGAATCGGCATATCCGATGTTTCCATTGGCATCTTCATAGATATACCCAAGCCCTGAATTGGCAATTTGAGTAACTAAGGAATAAAGATCCGATGGGTTGGAACCTCTTGCAACCATCTCATAATTACCAGGTTGGTCGATTTCGCCAAGTCCTAGGTTTTCTGCATCTGCCCAAGTTGTTGTTGGGTCATAGGCAGCCCAAGTTTGAGCAGGAGAAACTTCATTCCATTGCCCAAGCAAGAACCCAGAAAGCAAGGTGTAAATCTGGTTTCCTTCTTCATCCTGGCTTAATACTCCTTCACTAATAATCTTGGGAAGTTTAGATAATGCGCCTAACGCAGTAATTGTGGCGGCGGTTGTGAAGCCCACTGATCCTGCGCTGACCACTGAAATTTGAAAGTCGGTTATATACCCGCCAAATATAGGGATGAAGGTAGATGTTGAATTCTGGACTTCAATGCTGATTTGAGTTCCGACAGTAAAGTTGTAACTTGTGTTTTCCAGGTTGATTAGTCGAACACTGCAATAGCCCGCCACTGGTTGAGAATTGATATCAGTGCGACCAGAAGTAATAGTTAAGTCAGAGAGCGTTACGTCAGTAACTTCTACACTATCTACTATTACACGCCAGACTGGACTCCATTGGGTCATTAGAAGCTGACTGCTCCAATAAGCCCTGCGGCTCCTAGAGTTCCTCTAGCCTGGGAATCATTGAGAAGGGATACGATTTGGCGGGCAGTGCTTTCAGAATCTAAAGCGCCGTTTACCGTTACGTTATAAGTATTCATCGGACTACTTCTAAAGCTATCCTGGTAATTCAAATCTGCAGAACTAATTGGGAAATAAGCATCGGCTTTTGCGCTGGCTGCGTTTGCGGCTTCTAGTGCTTTATTTGCTGCGGCGATGTTCTTATCTACATCCTTTTGAAGTTTATCGATATTACTTATGGCACCGCCAACGGAACTACCTATCGCGCTTGCACCACTAGCCATGCCTGTTGATCCTGCGCCACCTGAGCCAGTGCCACCACTTGAACCCGTTGGGAAGGTTGTGTTTATCTTGCTAGAGCTACGGCTGAAATCGGCAGTGCTGCCACTGGATCCTGCGCCTAACTTATCTACTGGCTTAACATCGCTACCGCCCCATAAGTTGTTTGCGAAGTTATAGGCTTTAATTAGAGCGTTAATGCCATCGATTGCTAGGTTAATCGAACCTCTAATACCGTCAGAAATCTTGGCAATGATTGGCGAAATGATGCTTAGGACTAAACCGAACGCATCGCCAGCGGCTCTGATAGCACTGACCAAGGTAGTCTTTAGAATTGGAACAAGATACTTGGCGATGAAATCCCAGACATCTTTGAAAAGGGTAAGTAGCGGTTCTAGATCCTCTTTGTTATCTACGAACGCATCGCGAACTTTATTGAACGCATCTCGAAGAGCGCCAAATATAGGGATGAAGAATTCTTTAACAAAATCACGCAAACGTCTAAAGGCTGGCTCGACGGCTTTACCAAGCTTATCTGAGATATCCTGAATGGCTGGAATTAACTTATTTACGGTCAGAGTAACCAGGGGAGTAATAGCAGTAAGGATATAAGATCCGACTGTTTCCTTGCCTTCGTCAAATGCTATCTTGAGGCGGTTTAACTTACCTTCGAAAGTATTAGCCTCTTGCTCTGAGAAGCCTTTAAAAGTCTTTCGCAGTGCAACATAGGCAGCATCGAAGTCTTTACTCTTTAAAATGTTCTGATCTACACCTAGACCAAGCCGACCTAGCGCTTGGGTGTTTCCATCATAGGCTTTACCCAGGGCGTTAGCGACGCCTTCTAATGGCTTGCCAGTGGCGCTAGAGATATCTAATGCAAGGTTGAGAAGCTTCTGGCTTTCTTCAACATCTTTTGTTGATCGTGTAAGTCTTGCGAAGGCTGGTCGTAATTCATCGTCGGTAACACCCTTAGCCAGTGAGACTTTGGTTATCCAGTCTTCAACGGCATCAATTTGCTTGCGAGTAGCACCAGTAGTGTTTTCAATAGTCTTGGCAAGAGTTCTTTGAGCCTTCTCATCGGCGGCTGCGTTCTTTACTGCCTCTACTGCAAACTTAGCAGCGACCGCGCCAACGGCTACGAATGCGGCAGCGGCTACTTTACTAAACTTGGTTATCTTATCGCCAAAAGTATCTACATCTTTTGAGCTTTTATTTAGGCTATCGGTTAAACCTTTGACTTCACCAAGGATGGCTAACTTAAGTGTTCTTGAATCAGATGCCATTAAAACTCCTTGATTATCTTAGAAAACGCTTCTTGCCATTCTTTGATGATATGAGGCTGAGCAGCTTTCAACGTCGGGAAGATAAAGTAACCCTTATTTCCTCGCCCTAGTGTCGGAGTTCTGTTCGGGAATTGTGGGAATCGATTAGATCCGAATTCCATTCCACCCCATAAGCTGCGAGTAGTTCCACCACCTGAAAATCTTTGAGAAGCAAACCCAAGACTAATTTCACCTATCTTGGAACTCTTTGAAACCTTACCGCCTGAAGCAATTCTGGTTGCAACCTTTGTTGCGACGGTTCTAGTTCCCGCAGCTTCTTTGATCTTGCCAAGTGCGTAATCTGCCAGAGCGCCAGAAACCTTTTTGGCTTCAGTTACGGCAGTGTCATCCATAGCTTTGAAGGCTCTGACTACTTCCCGAATTTCTTTTCGGTTGTAGGCTTCAACTTCTGCCTGATTCATTGCGCTCCTTTAGAATTTCAAATGCGGTAAGAATATCCTCGGCTTCGCGCCATTCGCTCATCGGAATACCAGTGGCAATTGCCAACTGAATTATTGCGCGATTGATGCTTCCTGGCTCATAGCTTTTGGGTCGTTATCTCCCACAATTACATCTGCAACTGTTTCCTGCCATACTTCAAAAGATTTGACTGGCTTACCAGCGGCTTCGCGCTTGTGTGCGTGATACGCCAAGAACATAAGATCCCAGATGCCGATATTGTCTTGCGCCTTGGAAATTGTGTTACCAGTCGCCTTTTCCCATTTAGCCCACTCTGGCGGTTGAGCAGTGTAAGTTGCCTGTTCGCCAGAGTTAAATTCGATGGTTATTGGTAGTTTCATTTTTGCTCCCTAGATTTGTTTGTTACGAAAAGTTCTCTGTTGGAGTTCCCACTACAAGCATAGACCAAGAATCGGTTTGCGCTCCTGGAGCAGCTCCGCCGACGGCTGGAAATACTGGAAGTGCGGTTCCTGTGAATACTGCGCCAGTTGTAGCAGTGATTGAATAAGCAAGTGCAGTGTTTGGAGCTGTTTCAGCTGCAGTCCACATTGCTTCGAATAGTGATGAAGCGACGCCCCAGTCAGCTAGAAGTTCGATGTTAAGTGTCCATTGATCATCTGTGTGCTTGTAAGCCTTGCCATCTAGTGTTTGGTAGGTATCGATTACTGGTGAGTTTGTCAGAGTAACGCTAGTTGTTTGTCCATCATACGCTGCTGCAGCAATGGTGAAAGTAATGTCGCGCCCTGTAATGACTGTTGTTGGCATTTGGGTTTTCTCCTTAGTTGGTTTGAGTGTAGTAAGTTGAAACGCTGATATCCGCGACAAGCAAATTGCTAGCGCCTACTTGTGTAACTGTTGGTCGTTGAACTGCTCCTACTTCATACCCTGATGGGATGGCAGAAACAACACTTATGATGAGCTGCTCGATATTGTCGAGAGAGGCTGGGTTGCTGTTATAGGCAACGCAGACTGTTATTGTGTAATTAAGTTTGCAGTGGAAAGATGATTTTCCAATTGTATTAAATTCGATATAAGGTGAATCTGGAACACACACGATTGCAGGTGGAATCACTGTCTCTGGAACGAAGGCGTAAACATTTCCAGCAACGCCAGCAAGGGCAGTTGCCAACGGTTGCCTAACGGATGAAAGGATCGTTGATGCGGTCATTGAACAATTGACTCCACATCGATATACGCACCTAGTAAACCGACGCAGCGGTTGAATAGTGAGCGCCCCATACGGAACGGCGTAGGAGTAAAGTCCACGCCTTCAATTTGTCCGCCAGGAGCGACTCTGGATTGAAAGACTTCAACGGAAACAACTAGAACGGCTGACTCGACTGCCGATACTCCGACATAAGTCGAAGCGCCTGAAAGAGTTGCCAAGCCTGAAGGAATTACATTTCTTGGAAGAATATCTGCGTTTGTAAGAGCTACTGAAAATTCATAATCTGATGGAACGGCAGTAACTGTGAAAGTGCCGTTGAATGGTGATCCGCAGCCAGTGATAACAACTGATTGGGTTAAAGAAAACTCATGAGCGCCTAGAGTGTGATAAGTAGCAACATTATCTTCTAGTTCGACTGCATCGATTGGTTGAGCATACTTCGTGAGCATAGGAAGAATCACTTGCTCAGCGGTATCGATAATATCTGTTAAATAAGCATCTGAATAGAGAGCGGTAGAGACGCCAAGAATAGAGCGCAATTCAGCGACTGTAACTATTGATGCCATGTCTCTACCTCTCTATAACGACTGGGTGAGTCGGGAGCAACCCACCCATGATTAGTTTGTTATTACGCTACGTTTAACTTACGGAATGCAGCTGGGTAGCGGTTAACTACTGCGACATATCCGTATAGTCCAATGTCAAGCTGACCATTTGCAACTACGGCAGTGCGAAGTTGAATTTGGCTGCTCTCATGGAAGCGCATTGCGTTTGATGGATAAACAAGTGCGTGCTTAGCGTTTGCATCGTCGCCTGTGTAGTTAGGATCAACAACAAGGTTAAGTCCTGCAACTGTGCCAGAAGTTGAACCTTGTGCAATAAGTCCGTTCGCATTCTGCGGAGCTGCAGCCGCGAATAGAGGGCGACCAGTGCTATCAACCGCTCCAAGCAAACCTGAGAAATCAATACCATCTTCGCCACCTGTGTTTGCAACTAGCAAACGGTTAGGTGTCATGCGCATTACGCCGAATGAATCAGCAATACCAAGAGCGATTGCCTTGTAGATTGTTGATGATGAAGATTGTGTTGCGTTCTGTGCAGCGATTTGTGCAGCATAAGCATCTGTCTTTTGTGCATATGACGCAGCGAGTTCACGAATATACAAATCGAGGAAGCTCGGATCTGAACGGTCGACCAATTCTACATCGAGGCGACCAGCACCCGCGAACTTGACAACTGTATCTTCTTGGAAGGTAACAGCTGTATCTGTTGAAGAAAATTCAGCGCCTTCAGCAGTCAAAGCGACTGTTGCTTGTGCGCCAAGCTTAGGTGTGAAGATTTTCATTCCTGATGCAGGAAGCGCAGCGCGCTCGATGCTTTCAATGAATGGACGTGATGAATCGATAATGCCGATAACGTCGCGTAGGTAGTTAGGTGGAACCATACCTGTGTTTTCTGCGACTGTTGCAACTTGTAGTGCTGCAATTAGATCGCGAGCATCTGAGTCGCCGCGTGATGCAGCTAATTGTGCTTTTGCAACTTGACCAGCGGTAACATTTAGATTAACGCGTGGAGATGAATACATAACTGGCGCTGATGCGCTAACAGTTACTTCTGACTTTGCAGCTTCTACCGCTTCGGTAGTTACTGACTCTGAAACGGTTTCGGACACTAGGTCTTCTCCTTCTGGTTTAATATCTGAATCATTTGATTCAGAAACTTCTGTTTCT
>Ga0247722_10001598_pt1 | contig 12414 bp, 10 predicted proteins | sample MSEWelMarce3H_FC_FD_189094 | JGI IMG/M metagenome (GOLD analysis project Ga0247722, IMG submission 189094) | Subsurface sediment microbial communities from gas well in West Virginia, United States - MSEEL Well Study Marcellus 3H_FC | ecosystem: Environmental > Terrestrial > Deep subsurface >... | reverse complement strand
AATGCAACTTTTTCAGGATTTGCTTTTACCCACTCATTTTTAACAGCCTTTCTCTCCGGTTTTTGCGACGCAATTCGTTGAATTTCGTTCACGTGTTCTTTGTCTCGTTTTTCATTTTGTTTTTTGAATTCTTCTCTGCACTTTAAACACGTTTTTGTTTCTGAATACTCATTAACCACCTTAAATTTACAACAAACCGTACACTGTTTCTTTCCATCAACAATTTCATCAGATACGGCTGACCTCTTTGCCTTATCATATTCTCTCTCTTTCTCCAAACATTCTGGACAACTTTTGTACACATAGTCTGACCCAAGTTTAGAACGACACCCTTTCAAATACTTTGCACACGGTTTCATTCCTTCGGCCAAACATTCATCCACAAACAAACACAGTTGGTGCTTGCCGCAATAATCATTTTCGTCGGATTTTTTGAAGGTGCAACCATCCGATTTGCACAAAACCACGTCAGTTTTGGCTTTTGCGCGGTTTTCCGCGCCTCTTTCTCCACAAGTAAAACATTGAATTTTGTCGGAAGGCAAATCCTTCCATTTGTTGCACCCTTTGCAGAATTTTAATTGTTGGAGTTGTGCATCCGTGTATTCCGTCAAATAATTGTGATAGTTGCAAAACGGATTTCCATAATTTCGGCACAAATCACCATTGCGGTCTTTTCCTTTGCATTTGATTTCAACTGGTGTTTCAATAACTTTCTTATCGGTGCTGTTAAACTTCTGGTCTTTGTTAGTAAACCTCTGGTCTTTGTTAGTAAACCTCTGGTCTTTGTTAGTAAACATCTCCCAAATACTCTTATGTTCTTCAGATAATTCGCCTTTTGACAAACTCATATTTTGTCGTGTTATCCACCGCGACAATCGGCACTCTTCTTCGGTGCTACCGTCCTGTTTGGGCGTCTTATTATTTTCGCGAACATATTCAACAACTTTATCAAACGTATCTTTCCAGGACTCTTCATATGTTCGGTAAAGATGTATATACTTATTGATAAATGCAGTCCACTTGTCATATCGGTCAGTTCCAGGTTGAATGCGCTTCACTTGGTCATAACTCCATCGCAATAGTGCAACTTCTTCGGCACAGCCAGTTTCACTTGGCTTGCGACCATACAAATCAATAAACTCACCAAGCATTTGCAATTTCTTATCCCAAATTTCATCTTTGGTTAAAAGCTGGTCTTCATTTTTGTTCATAAACTCAGTCCACGCTTGAACTCGTTCTTTGCTAACCCACATACCGGCAGTCCCGCTTCCTGCACGGTAAAACTTGAGTTGGTCGCTGAGCCACGAACCAATCTCCGGCTCCTTCTTGGAAGGCTTTTTTCCATCATTGTTGGTCATATACTGGATGACCTTATCTAACTTGCTGAACCACGAATCGTTCATTTCTGGAATTTATGGGATTCGTAAGAATACACAAACAGATTTCAATTTTATATATGTTTATTTCCATTGTCGTTTTGCTTTAGAATAAAATAAAGCAAACATAAAGGAACGCACGCACAGGGTTTTTATTATAAATTATATGGCGAGTGCGATGAGAATGTAGTACAAAATTTTACAGAAAAATATGGAAAAGATGTGTTATTGTATAAAGATGGACTCGGAATGTACAATGAAAAGGATGAATTAGTTAAAGAGTACAAATGCAAATACGATTGTATCAAACTTGAGAGAATGAGCGACAAAACCCTTGCAAAGGCGATGGCCGAAGATAAAGCGTATAATGGATATAAGTACAGAGAACTCCCTTCTCGGTTGAGTTGCTACTAACAAACTTTTGGAAAAACAGATGTCATTTGACTCGTATTTTGATATCCAATACACGAGTATATCATCAAATCAACTTCTCTTGCATTTTGGAACAATACTTGCGAAACTTGCATTGCATAGTTTATAATGTACTCAATATGATAGCTGGATTGCGCATCAGTTGGATGGTTTAGTTTGGTAACATTTCCGTTGTAGCACAAATAAAACCCCAGATAATCCTTTTTCTCTTGAACTATATCACTGTGTCCAAATTCAAAAAACAGGTCTTCCGTCATAATTGTATTATTATTAGATGGCTTGCATTCAAGTGTTGCATCATAATGTCCAGCACATACTAACTCTTGTATTGGTCGCCCATAGGGGCTAATATCACAAAGCATATGCCCTTTTTGTGCAAAAAAACAGAGACGGCGCATCGCAAAATTTCGCAGTTTCTCTTCAGGACCCAATGAAAATCCGTGAGACACAACGATAATGGCGGGTCTATCGCGTAACGATGGAATTGCAAAATTATCAATTGCGTGCCTTCCCAGCTTTTCAAAAAACAGGGTTGCGTGCTCACTATTAATTGTTTTTATTATATCTTGAATATCTTCTCTGGTACAAGGTTGTTTTTGTATTTTCATCACTTTGCATATTGCCGCACCAACTATGTTTTCGTCAATTCGGTTTAATTCTGCGATAATCCAATTTAAAACACGCGCGTCATTTTGTATTATCAATGCACTAACAATATCAGGTTCAAACAAAACACGAACAGTATATATTGGGTCAAATTTGTATAACAGTAATTCCATCAACGACAAGCAGGAATTTGCAGTTGCATAATAAAATATTTTGGCCATAGTTTCATAGTCATAATTGTGGGTGAGTTGTGTTAAAATATTGGTATCTGAATAAATAAGTAAAATATTTGAAATAATTATGTTTTTGTTTTTTCCACTGGTTGTTATTGTATTCATATCAAACATACATTTTATCAACGTTGGTACAACACCATCCGCATACCAGTTGTATAATACATTATGTTGAATCACAGAATCATTTTCATTTAATAACTGTTTAACCATTGCACTAATTATTCCAATATGTTCTGAACGTAGCGTATACGCTTCTAATAGTGAGTTGTTGTACTTTTTATTGTAAAGAACTTTATATGGATATTTTACACGTCGGTTTAAATCAAATGTATAATTTGCAAAAAGGTCGTATATTTCTTCATTTGCATTGCAAATAAGTGCCCATTCACTAATGGTATATTCTTCTTTTGCATTATCAAATATAAATGTTTGCTTTAATGGCTCAGATTGACTGTCAAGAAAAGTTTTAAATTCATTAATATCAATTGCACGCTTGTGTTTCATCAAATGCGCATATTCGTGATATTTTGTTGGAAATCCTCCACGAATTTTTCGCGTTTTTCTTGCCATATATATATATTGGTTTTACTCTCTTTATTTTTTTTGAAATTATGACATTATAATTTCAAATGAAGGAGGGATAAGCGAAGCAGAAAGTAGTTCTCTTTAAATAAAGGGAAGGGATAAGCAAAGCAAAAAAGGCGTAAGCGAAGCTGAACCTACGTTCCCCCTTAAAATTCCGGATTGTCGGTAAAAACCGCGGCAACCGCGGGCAAACTGGTTTGCTCGGTCATCGCACTCAAAAACCCATTCATAGATTTATTCATTGAAAACACGGCAAAAGTGGAAACACCCGCCGAAACCGCAACAATGGTCGCATCGCGAATGAGTTCCTTCAAAGGTCGCATTTCCTTGTTAACATATTTCATCTCTATCATTTTTGCTAAAATGTAGAGAACGGTCGTAACAATAATTATGGCAACAATGGCTTCCATTCTATATAATCAGCGATTTTGAAAAAGCGCATTTCAGACGCAGTAGGGAAACCAAGGTTCCGCTTCGCTTAAATCCCTCCTTTTTGTTTGACAAAATCAATTCAAAACAAAAGGAGGGGGTCGTAGGGGGAACGTAGTTCCCCTACAATTCATCGTAATCCAACTTAATAATATCATTTGAGAATGAATCCGGGTTCAAGTCTGTGAATCCAAGGCTCATGCTGTCTAAATCTCCGCCGATTTTCAGCCTGTCCTCGTCATCATCGTCGTCTTCTGCCTCATCCAGTTTGCGTTGTAAATTGCGCGACATACTGATTTCCTCCAATCGTTCAATTGTCTTGGGTGCAACAATTTCTTCCACTTTGCCGTCTTCAGTCAATGCTCTGTCCACATCATCAAATGTCAGTCGGTTAACAACCGGTTTGTCGCTGATATTGGTAATGATTGGCCCCGAGTCAACTACCGGCGGTGGTTCGGGTTCTTTAATCTCGGTTTCTTCCGCTTCGCCCTTCTCATCAATAATTTCCTCCACGATTTCCTCTTCTTGTTCTACGGATTCGTCCAAATAGGCCCGCACAATGGCTTCCGTGGGAATACTGTCGCGAATGGTTTTCAAGATACACTCCTCCACGATTGTTTCAAACTCACGACTGTGTTTTTGCTGGTTCAAAGGCGACGCATTCTTGTCAAATAAGTACGCATTTTTATAGATTTTTCGCGCCACATTGATGTAAGCCTTGTGCAAGAAATCGTTGAGTTTTGGGATAGAAATGTCTATTTTCTTCTGCCGAGTCCCCACGCGAACACATGTCAACACCTTGAGCTGAATCACGTGGACGCATGTAATCAGGTCCTCCAGATAATTGCACCCCGATTTTTCTACAATTCTATTCTTCTCTTCATCCACAATATTTGGATTCCATTTGGGAACTCGGCAAATAAAATTCTGAAAGGTCATCAGGTATTTTTCCACTTCCCCATTTTCCACACTTACTTTCCACGACTCATTGAAAATAGAGCGAATCCCCTCCATAATCCGCGGTGTTAAAATGCTAACCAACCGACTGCACCATTCGTTGCGCGCCTCATTCAAATTAGATAAAACAAAATCGTCCATTTATAAAAAGGAAATATTTTTCAAACTGCAATCCGAACGTAAAAACAGGTAGTCAAACAAATACATCATCAGCATTTTTTCCGACCGGAATTCGCCCTTGATTTTATTGAAACAAAACTGAATCTGAATCATTTTGGTTTTGTCTAAAACTTCTTCTAGATAGTCAATTATATCTAAACAGGATATACCCTCATCATACAACTGGTTCGCAAGGTTCAAAAACCATTTATAGGTGTGTTTCTCTGACAAAATGAAACCCTTGAACACGGGTTCCAGAATGTGGGTTCTGCGGTCTTTCTTCAAATCCGCGAATTCATATACCACATTGCGATTTACTTTGTGCAAACTTCTGTAAACCGGGTTCTCGGCGTTTTCCGTTTTGTCCGGAATATAGATTTCGCAAAACCGTGAAAGAATGGGTTTCAACAATTTGTGTTTGTTCTCTACGACAATGAAAAATCGCGTGTTGTGGCTAAAGAGTTCAATGCACCTGCGCAAAGCAGACTGGGCGTCAATGGTGAGTTCGTCTGCGTTGTACAACACAATGCTTTTGAACAAGGTTACATCATTGCATTGGATATTGGCTTTCGCAAAGTATTTGAGTTCGTCGCGAATAAACTTGATGCCCTTGCCGTGCGCGCAATTCACGAACATCACGTTGTTTTTGATGCGGTTGCGGTCTCCTCCGTAGATGCGGTTGATGAAATCATCCACAATGGTTCGCTTGCCACACCCGGAAGAACCGTGAAAAACGATGTTAGGGATTTTGCGGATTTGGATGAAATAATTGAGTTTGGACGCTACGAAATTGTTTTCGTGAAAAACGGTTGTCATTGCAATAATTTGGATTTTGTTTTTATCTGGTTTGTTCTCTAATGTTTTTAGGGTATAAGCTTCGATGAATCCGTAGGTTCTCCTAACAAAAAAGCAAAGTAGGGAGGGGTCATAGGGGAAAGGGCCTCCGGAGCGTCGCTAGACGCGACGCACCTTATAGCATCCTACGGATGCAAGCGCCCGACGGGCTGAATCCGTAGGTTCTCCTAACAAAAAGCAAAGTAGGGAGGGGTCATAGGGGAAAGGGCCTCCGGAGCGTCGCTAGACGCGACGCACCTTATAGCATCCTACGGATGCAAGCGCCCGACGGACTTAACCGTAGGTTCTCCTAACCTAACTTGACCAGGTTCATCTGTTTTGTGAAAACGTATCTCTCGTGGTACATTGTCCGGCGTCGCAAATTACACAACAGACACGCAATTTCCACATTGTCCACATTGTGTCCCACCGCATTGTCAATTCGTTCTAAAGTCCATTGTTTGTTTTCTCTCACAAAGTTGTAAAAAAGATACACTGATTCGCGGCAATAAAAACATTTCAAACCTTTTTCATGCAACAATCCAATGACAAATTTCAGGTCAACAAATTTATCATCGTTGTATTTTTGTTTTTGGATATCCTGCATTTTATAACTAGAAACCTTGTTTTGGATTTGGCGTCGCATTTCTCTGCAGACCTCTTTAAAATCATCTGGTAAATCATCTTCATTTTTTATTGCAGTTAGACATTCCCATTGTTTGTCCAGTTCCAAGAATTTCTCATCAAACCGCCATTTGTCAGTTTCTTTGCGAACCGATTTCACTTTTGGTACAATCACTTTCTTCTTTTCTTCTTTTTTTCGCAAATCAATTACGAGAGATTTGGTTTCCATTATACTATTTGCTACCGTATTTTATCTCATTGTAAAACGATATAAACATTATTCAATAATAATATAAAAGAACGACTACTATAATATGTTTCAACAACCAACACCAACACCAACGCCAACACCAGAAAAGAAAGAGGACGAGACCAAAATAATGTACAAATACAAAAACATTTTGAATTCGCAGTCAACCCTAACATTTGACGAAACAAATACAAATACAATGAACAAGATTGATGCAATGCTGGAGACCGAAAAGAAGAATATGAATTCGGAACCCTGGAACAAATTGGACAAGCGACTAAAAATCCAGAAGTTGCACGCCTACGCCGAAAAATACGGGAAGGAAAATGGCTTGCCAATGAAAGAGGTAAAAGGCCTGAAGACATTTTTCAGCAGTTGTCTGACAAAAGACAAGCTGGCAAAGGTAAAGGACGTGGATTACAACAAGGAGACCGGGATTATCAGCAACATTGGCGGACTCGCGTTCAATTTGACAACCCGCGCATTCACCATTCGCAACCTTGATAAAAAGGTCTCTACATTGAAATCACTTACGCCCAAGAAAGCTGACTCCATAAATGAAGAGGAATAATTCACAATCAATGATATAAATTGTATCAAGTTAAATACAATTTATATATATACTTAGACAACTATGTTTGATTTTAGCGAAGAGGATATTATTGATTTAGAAATAGAAATTCACGATTCGGTAGATAAATATTTGGCGGAAAACGGCATCCAACAATGTCAACCCGAGTTTTACAAGACAATGGTGGACAAGATTACCCAAGACTATTTGGATGACCTAATTTGCATCGGATTCATTGAGGAAGACCGGCCCTACGAGAAAGTATTCAAAAAGTTTCGTAGGAGAGTCCACCTATTTATCAAAAACTATTTTTCAATCATTGGAATTCCTCGCCGGGCTTACAAAAATCCGCGTCCGACCATCTATGAATCTGTGGATAAAGCCGTAATAAAAACGCAAATAGAGAAATTGAATGCCTCAAATCAAATCGTCCAACGCACTCCGGAGTGGTACCAGTTCCGCCATAATCTGATTACGGCAAGCAACATTTGGAAAGCGGTCGGCTCCGATGCAAACCAGAACAGTTTGATTCTGGAAAAATGCAAACCGATGGTTACCGAGTTCTACGATACATCGCCAAATACCGATTCGCCGATGCACTGGGGTGTCAAGTACGAACCGTTAACTGTAATGTTATACGAATATAGAAACCGGTGCAAAGTCGGCGAATTCGGCTGTATCCAGCACCCCGCGTATCCATTCATTGGTGCATCCCCCGACGGGATCGTGGTTTCTGAAGAATCCAGTGCTTATGGGCGAATGTTGGAAATCAAGAACGTGGTTTCAAGAGAAATAACGGGTGTTCCAAAGATGGATTATTGGGTGCAAATGCAGACGCAGATGGAAGTGTGCAATCTGAACGAATGCGATTTCGTAGAGACCCAGTTCAAAGAGTATGACGAAGTGGATGAGGAACTTTTTTACAAGAATAAGCACAAGTATTTGTACAACGGGGTGATTCTATATTTTATCAAATCCGATTTTGCGGATGGAAAGCCCCATTATGAGTACATGCCTTTGAACACTGACTTGAACAAATCCGCGATTGCAGAGTGGATAAACGAGAAGAAACAGGAGCTGAAAGAGACCCACGTGTTATTCAAACGCATTTATTGGTATTGCGAGGCGTATTCGTGCGTATTAATAAAACGCAATAGTCCCTGGTTTGAAATTGCGCTTCCGAAAATCCAGGATTTATGGAACACTGTGGAGAAAGAACGCGTCACAGGATACGAACACCGAAAACCGAAGAAACGCGTGGCCGAGAAAAAGTGTTTGATTTCCCAGATGGTGAGAGAAGAAGTGGAAAATGTATTTATTGCACCGGATTCGGAAAACTTTTAAACCCGATATTTTATACACCCGATATTTTATACACCCGATATTTTATAGACCCGCACCTAAGTCATTGTGACAACATTTGGGCAATACCTTTTTTGGACTGGTCGTTTTTTATTTTTATAGAATATAGAACAAATCCCAGATGGAATATGTATTGTTCACGTTTTCCATATTGGATAATTTTTACACATACATTTTCTACAAGTCTACAAAATAACATTAGAGAAGTTGAATATACAAATAAACCCATTTAGAAATAATAATCCATATATTTGTATTATTATGTCTTTTGAAATGTACGTGACAAAGAGAGACGGCCAGACCGAAATCGTGTCTTTTGACAAGATTTTGCGCCGAATCAAGCGCATCGGGTTGGAGGCCGGTATCCAGATCAATTACACCACCCTTGCAATGAAGGTCATTGACCAATTGTACGACAACATTTCCACCACGAAAATTGACGAATTGACCGCCGATCAGTGCGCATCTATGTCATCCATTCATTACGACTATGCCACGTTGGCGAGCCACATCACCGTTTCAAACCATCACAAGAATACCGAACCGGATTTCGCCGTGGTGATGTCACAGCTCTACAATTATATGGACAAACACAACAAACAATCGCCATTGGTATCCAAAGAGTTGTTGGATGTTGTGGAAGCGAATAAAGAGAGAATCGCGGGTGCATTGGATTTCAAGCGCGACTACGTGTTTGACTATTTCGGGTTCAAAACTTTGGAAAAATCTTACCTGATGCGAATTAACGACAAGGTGGTAGAGAGACCCCAACATATGTGGATGCGCGTTTCTCTCGGAATTCATGGGACAAACATTGATGATGCAATTAAGACCTACGACCTAATGTCGCAGAAGTATTTCACACACGCTACGCCGACCTTGTTCAACGCTGGAACCCCGAGACCACAATTAAGTTCATGTTTTTTAATTTCAATGGAAAATGACAGCATAGAAGGAATTTACAATACGTTGAAGGATTGCGCACTCATCAGTAAATGGGCGGGTGGAATCGGTCTGCATATCCATAATATTCGTGCGACAAACAGCCATATTCGCGGAACTAATGGCACCAGCAATGGTATTGTTCCGATGTTGCGCGTTTTCAATAACACGGCCAAGTACGTTGATCAAGGAGGCGGAAAGCGCAACGGCTCGTTCGCTGTATACATAGAGCCGTGGCACGCGGATATTGACAAATTCCTGGAAATGCGTAAGAACCACGGCGACGAGGAATTGAAGGCGCGCGACCTCTTTTACGCCTTATGGATTCCCGACCTTTTCATGAACCGCGTGAAAAGTGATGGATTATGGACGCTGATGTGCCCCGACGAATGCCCCGGATTGTCCGACGTCTATGGCGAGGAATTTGAAGCCCTGTATACCCAATACGAGACCACGGGCAAAGGGCGCGTTACCGTCAAAGCCAGAGACCTTTGGTTCAAAGTATTGGATGCACAAATGGAGACGGGCACGCCCTACCTTTGCTACAAGGATTCCGCGAATCACAAATCAAATCAGAAAAATATAGGAATTATCAAGAGCTCAAATTTATGCGTTGCACCTGAAACACTCATTTTAACTGATAAAGGCCATGTTCAAATTAGTTTATTGGAAAATCAAAAGGTCAATGTTTGGAATGGTGAAGAATATAGTGAGGTTGAGGTAAAAAAAACGGGAGAAAATCAAAAATTGTTGGAAGTAAAAGGAAAGCCAAACAACAGAGATGATATATTAAGCATTCAATGCACCAAGTATCATAAATTTTATGTGATTGATGAATACAGCAATACAAAAATGGTTGAATGCCAATATTTGCAAATAGGAACCAAATTAATTGGTTGCAAAATGCCCGAGTCAGGTTCATATGATTTTATTGAAATCATTTCCATAGAAGATGTAGAGAAACCATCCGATACTTTTTGTTTCACAGAACCAAAACGTCATATGGGTGTTTTTAATGGAGTTTTAACTGGACAGTGCTCCGAAATTATGGAGGTAAGCACTCCAGACGAGACCGCAGTGTGCAACCTCGCAAGTATTGGTCTTCCAACCTTTGTGGAAAACGGCGTCTTTAATTACGAAAAATTGCAAGAAGTGGCCAGCGTCATCACCCACAATTTGAACAGGGTCATTGACGTGAATTACTACCCCACCGAGAAAACCCGTGTCTCCAACCTAAAACATAGACCCATCGGAATCGGAGTCCAAGGATTGGCCGATGTCTTCATGTTGTTGAACATCCCCTTTTACAGTGACGAGGCCAAAGCGGTGAACCAGCGTATTTTTGAAACCATTTATTATGGTGCGTTATCCAAATCCGCGGACTTAGCGTCAATAGACGGACCCTACAAAACCTATGCTGGCTCCCCCGCGTCCCAAGGCCAGTTGCAATACGATTTGTGGTCAGTAACCCCGACTAACCATTTGGATTGGTCGGCACTGAAAACGAAGATTGCGACCACGGGTCTAAGAAACTCCCTGCTTCTTGCACCGATGCCCACCGCATCCACGTCGCAAATCCTCGGATTCAATGAGTGTTTTGAACCATTCACCAGCAATATTTACAGTCGCAGAACGCTCGCGGGCGAGTTCGTATTGACAAACAAGTATTTGATGAAAGAAATGATTGATATGGGGTTGTGGAACACCGAACTCAAGAATAATATCATTGCAAACAATGGTAGCATTCAACATATTCAAAACATTCCTGACCCTGTCAAATTAAAGTACCGCACCGTGTGGGAGATTCCGATGCGCCACATCATTGATATGGCGGCGGACCGCGGTGCATTTATATGCCAGAGTCAAAGTTTGAATTTGTGGCAAGAAGACCCCAACTACAATTCGTTGACATCCATGCATTTCTACGCGTGGTCCAAGGGTTTAAAGACGGGAATGTACTATTTGAGGCGCAGAGGCAAACATAAGGCACAGCAGTTCACGATTGAACCGAAGAAGGCGGAAGAATGCATTGCGTGCAGTGCATAGGGAAACCTACGGTTATTCAGAGAAGCAAAGCTTCTCTTACGCCCTATAAAGGCCTCCGGAGCGTCGCTAGACGCGACGCTCCTTATAGCATCCGTAGGATGCAAGCGCCTGACGGCTTAACCCCTTCCCTTACTGGGTTTTATGTTTTATATCAAACAGCGATAGCATTTACAAAAAATAGTATAAAAATCATTACTCGGTAAGTTCCATCAGTTTCTCGTTCAAATTATTGCAATACGCAATAAATTGCTCTTTTTCAAATTTCTCTTTTTGAAGAAGATCCTCCAACTGTTTGGTTTTAGTGAGTAAATCAATGTTTTTTGACAACAAACTTTTGTCAAATAGCCGATTGTAATCTAGTGCAAGTTCATTCATTTCATATTTATACGTTTTACAATTTCTCTGCAACTGGTCAAAATCCTTTTGCAAAGATTCATTCTCGGATTTCAAATCCAAAACACAATCGCGGTATTCGGCAGACATTTGTTCAAACTGGGTTATTAAAAATCTCTCAAAATTGAGAACACATTTCTCCAATTCGTATTCAAACCCAAGTGGTGCAAAACTGAAAGTGAATGACATGGAGGATTTTTTCACTGTCTCTAAATTCTGTTTCAAAAAACCCAGCTCCAAAGGTGTAAATACACGCTCAGAAATGAGTTTTACAGGTGCTTGCCACATATTTTGACGGGGACACTGCGACAAATAGATTTTCCCGGTTTCTGTAAATATTCTTACATAGTTATAAGTTGCGGTTTTGGCAGACGGGGTCCAATTGCTGAGAACGATTTCCAACAAAGTCTCCGTCATTTACAATATACCCTTAAAAGAAACCTACGGTTTCTCTTTGACTCTTCCCTTTTCCTTAAAATAATTATTATTATGGCTTCATCAAAACTTAATACAACGTGTTTTATTAACCATATGTTTCACATTTATGCATTAAAAACTTTCATTATAAAGGGAAGAGTCAAAGAGAAACCGTAGGTTTCTTTTAAGTATATA
>Ga0247722_10001596_pt1 | contig 12419 bp, 10 predicted proteins | sample MSEWelMarce3H_FC_FD_189094 | JGI IMG/M metagenome (GOLD analysis project Ga0247722, IMG submission 189094) | Subsurface sediment microbial communities from gas well in West Virginia, United States - MSEEL Well Study Marcellus 3H_FC | ecosystem: Environmental > Terrestrial > Deep subsurface >... | reverse complement strand
ATAAGAACTTGAGACATATTTCTTCATTAAACTCGAATAAAATTTAGAAAAAGAAGATTCAAAAAAACCATTACTTGTTGATTTTCTAGTTGCCCAAATAATTTCTACTTTTCTATTTTCTGTTTTATCATATAATTTAGAAATCAAATTAATCGGGTCTTGGAGATCTGCATATATAAAAGTAATATAGTCACCATCAGCATGAAATATCCCTGCTCTCAAGGCTGCATGCGAACCATAATTCTTAGAAAGAGAAATAATTTTGCAAGAATAATTTTTATGATTCTGTTCTAAAATTATTTTTTTTGAATTATCAGTTGAACCATCATTTACAAAAATGACTTCTACTTCAAATCGAGTCTCAATCTCAAAATAATTTGACAACGCTTCTGTTAAAGAAACTATATTTTCTTCTTCATTTAAAAATGGTATAATGATAGATACTTTCATTAAATTATAAAGTTAAATTCTTTGCAGGATTACCTACCATCTTTGAATTTGAAAAAACAGATTTAATTACATTACTACCTATACCTATTAATGAATTATCCCCAATAGTAATCCCATTAATTACACTTGTACCACTACCTATATAGCATAATTTTCCTATTTGTGTATTTCCCGCAATGGTAACATTTGAGCCTATCAAAGTATAATCACCAACATCACTATCATGATGAACTACAGTATTTGGCAAGATACATACATGATTTCCAATAATAGAATTTGCAGTAATTACAACACCTGCCATTATTAAAACATTGTAACCAATCTTAGCGTAAGGTGAAATTATCGCAGTAGGGTGAATTAAGGTAGCAAATTTTGAAGGAACTATATATAAATTTTCAATTATTTTATTTCTAAAATTAAAACTTGTAGGGCTGCCAGGAACTGATAATATTTTAGCTTCAGGGTATTTATCCAATATTTCTCTACCAAAAACTTCAAAACCGAATTCATGAATACCATGTTTTTCAAGAGTATCATCAATAAACCCCATAAATGTAAATCGATTTTGAATACAATCAAGTGCTTCTAAACCGTTACCATTAAATGGAAATATAAATAATTCCTCCATTAAATTAATATGAATTTACAGTACTGATCACTCTATCAATTTGCTCATCATTCAATTCTGCATACATTGGCAAACTAACACAATGCGCAGCTAAATATTCTGAATTTGGAAAATCACCTGCATTATAATTTAAATGTGCATAAGCCTTTTGTAAATGACATGGAACAGGATAATGATAAGCAGCATTTATGTTATTATTTAACAAATGTTTCACAAAAGCATCTCTATTCTCAACAGTTACAACGAAAAGATGATGAACCCCATCGGCAAAATCAGGTACTTTCTGCAATTTAACTTTCGGGTTGACAATTTCTCTGTAATATTTTTTAGCGATATATCTTCTTCTATTATTCCAAGAATCCAAATAATTTAATTTTACAGATAAAGAAGCACCTTCTAATCCTCCCATTCGATAATTATATCCGATTTCATCATGAAAATATCTCTCTGTTGAACCATGATTTCTTAATGAATGTAAATGTGTTTTATAGGCTTCATTGTTAGTAGTTATCCCACCAGCTTCACCACAAGCACCTAAATTTTTTCCAGGATAAAAACTAAAACAAGCCATTTCACCAAATACACCAACTGTTTTTCCTTTGTATCTAGCTCCTTGTGCTTGAGCTGCATCTTCAACAAGAAATAAATTATGTTTGTCACATATCAACTTAACAGAATCGATATCAAACGGTTGTCCATACAAATGAGCTCCAATAACAGCTTTTGTTTTAGAAGTGATTGCCGCTTCAATTTTTGACGAATCAATTTCCCATGTATCTTCTTCACAATCAACAAAAACAGGTGTCGCCCCTGCATGAGAAACACCCCAAGCAGTTGCGATAAAAGTATTTGCAGGAATAATTACTTCATCTCCATCCCCAATACCTAAAGCTAACATTGCTAAATGTAACGCAATTGTACCATTACCTACACCAATAGTGTATTCAGAACCAATATAATTACTGAATTTATTTTCAAATTCTTCTACAAAAGGACCACCTGAAAAAGCTGTTTTTTCATATACTTTTTCAAACGCTTCAAATATTTCTGTTTTTATTTGTTTATGTTGTCCACTTAAATCCAAGCAATTAATCTTATCACCCATTTTATTGATGTTTAATTTTAAACTTTTGATTTTGAATTAATTTACTTCAAAAATACAATATTCATAATTTTTGTTTAATTTCTTTAGCAGGATTTCCTACAACAACTGCGTTTGCTGGTACATCTTTCACTACTACGGCACCAGCTCCAATCAAAGTATTTTCTCCAATTGTAATTCCACATAAAATTGTTGCATTACTTCCTATAGAAGCTCCTTTTTTCACAAAAGTTTCAACCAAAGTCCAATCTTCATCCGTTTTTTGAGATCCATCCGAATTTGTAGCTCTTGGAAATAAATCATTAGTAAACATTACTCCATGACCTATAAAACAATTGTCTTCAATATGGACTCCCTCACAGATAAAAGAATGACTTGAAATCTTACAATTTTTTCCAATAGTTGCTCCTTTTTGAATTTCTACAAATGTTCCAACTTTTGAATTATCATCTATAGAACAACCATAAGCATTTACAAATTTAAAAATACGTACATTATTCCCAATTAGAACATTATTCAAACTTTGAGTTTGATCATTTACCGTAGTTAATTCCATTATATTAAGATTTCTTTACCTTTATTTTTTATTGATTTTTGTGAAGCTTCTAATACTTCAACAACTTCCAGTCCTAATTCAGCATTTGCTAATGGTTCTTTTGAATGAATAATGCTTTCAATGAAATCCTGTGCAACACCAAATAAAGCTTCTTGAGTTGATAATTTAGGAATAAAAATATCACCTGTTCTATAATCAACCATGATTTTGTTTTTTTCTTCATCTGAAGTATGGATGTATCCTGTATCATATACACGTACTTTCTCAGAAGGCTCCAAATCATTGTAAACCATCATCTTTCTATCACCACCAATTAAAGTTGATCTTACTTTCACTGGAGATGTCCAAGAACAATTAAAATGAGCGATAAAATCATCTTGATAATTAACCGTCATATAGGCAACATTTTCTATCCCATTATTTGTATGTGATACACCTGTAGCATTTACACTATAAGGTTTGTTATCCACTAAATAATTAAGTATCGAAATATCATGCGGAGCTAAATCCCATAAAACATTTACATCTGGTTGAAATAAACCTAAATTAATTCGAGTTGAGTCGAAATATTTTAATTTACCCAACTGTTTTTGTTCTATTACTTCCTTCATCTTTTGAACAGCTCCGGTATATAAAAAAGTATGATCTACCATTAAAACAAGACTCTTCTTTTTTGCTAAGTCAATCAATTCTTTTGATTCATCGACAGATGATGTCATTGGTTTTTCTAGTAGTACATGTTTGCCTGCAAGCAATGCTTCTTTCGCTAATTTAAAGTGGGAGAATACAGGTGTTGCAATTACTACAGCGTCAATACTTTTATCATTAATCAATTCAAAAGAATCTGAATAAATTAAAGTTTCTGGATGTTTTTTAGAAATTAAAGTATGTCTCTCAAATTTTGATTCTGCAATCGCAAAAACCTTTCCTTCATTTTGACATGAAAAATTTCTTACCAAATTAGGTCCCCAATAACCATAACCAATTATTCCAACTTTGATCATAAAAGCACAAACTAATAAATACCAAAATTAATTAATAATCTTAACTTTTAACAGAAATTTGATTTTTTAGTATTTAATAAAAATGGGAAGTATAATTTATTAGTAGAAATCGCGTATTTAAAATTATGAAATTTATGAATTCAGTCTTCAACTTAGAATAATTTGAATAATGGTATGCTCAGATTTGTAAAACGTTAATACCTATTTTGATTTTGAATAAAATAACTTAGTTTTGTAATAAAAGTGAAGAAATGAAAAAAATTCTTGGCATATCATGCTTTTACCACGATTCCGCAGCTTGCATAGTAGTAGGAGGTAAAGTAATAGCTGCAACGCAAGAAGAACGATTTACAAGGGATAAGCATACACCTGATTTCCCGGTTCAATCCATAAAATATTGTTTGGAAGAAACTGGACTGAAGATTGATGAGCTAGATGCGATTGTTTTCTACGATAAACCCCTTTTAAAATTCGAACGTTTATTAGAGACTTACTATGCTTTCGCACCCAAAGGATTGCTTTCATTTTTAAAAGCGATACCTGTTTGGTTAAAAGAAAAAATGTTTCTAAAAAACCAATTATTGGATGGATTAAAGGAAGTTGGAGAATACGATAAGAAAAAAATAAAATTCCTTTTTCCAGAACATCATTTATCCCATGCAGCAAGTACATTTTTCATTTCACCCTACAAAGAGTCCGCAATCCTAACCATAGATGGTGTTGGAGAATGGTGTACAGCCTCAATTGCGCACGGAAAAAACAACAACATTGTTTTCGAAAAAGAACTAAATTTTCCACATTCGGTTGGTTTATTATATAGTGCTTTTACTTACTTTCTAGGATTTACAGTTAATTCAGGTGAATATAAACTGATGGGGCTAGCTCCTTACGGTGACCCTACATCCCAACAAACGTTAAGGTACATCGAACAAATTAAAACCCATTTAGTAAATATCAAAGAAGATGGATCAGTTTGGTTGGATCAAAAATACTACAACTATGCTACTGGTTTGCGCATGGCAAAAGACAGCGCTTGGGAACAATTATTTGGGTTTCCGAGAAGAGAAGATGAAAATGATTTACAACAACACCATTGTAATTTAGCGTTGGCTATTCAATTGGTTACGGAAGAAATCGTGATCAAAATGGCTAAAGAGGCTAAAAGAATTACGGGTTCTAATTCCATCTGTTTAGCTGGAGGTGTAGCCTTAAATTGTGTAGCAAACGGAAAATTAATCAAAGAAAATATTTTCAAAAACGTATACATCACTCCGGCATCTGGTGACGCTGGTGGAGCTCTAGGCGCTGCATTGGTTGGATATTACATGTATTTCGATCAAGAACGAATAGTAGATGGTAAAACTGACACCATTGTAGGATCATACTTAGGCCCATCCTATTCTGACAAAGAAATTGAATCTATGATTCGTAAAACGAAAGCTATTTTTGAAAAACCATCCTCATTTGATGTAGTAGCACAATTTACCGCTCAAAAAATTGCCGATGGTAAAGTCATCGGCTGGTTTCAAGACAGAATGGAATTTGGACCAAGAGCATTGGGCAACAGAAGTATTCTAGGAGATGCTCGAAACCCTGAAATGCAGAAGAAACTAAACTTAAAAATAAAATACCGTGAAGGATTCAGACCTTTCGCGCCATCAGTACTAGCAGAAGAGGCTCATAATTATTTTGATTTAGAAGTAGATTCACCTTATATGTTATTAGTGGCGCCAGTGAAAGAAAGTCGAAGAAAAAAAATCCCGGAAAATTATTTTAAACTACCACTTTGGGATAGATTGTATACAGAACGTAGTGACATTCAATCGGTCACTCACTTAGATTTTTCAGCAAGGGTACAATGCGTTCACAAAGAAACAAATCCAAGATACCACCAATTAATCTCAGAATTCAAAAAATTAACAAACTATGGTTTAGTAGTCAATACCAGCTTTAATGTAAGAGGTGAACCAATTGTGTGTACTCCCTATGATGCTTACCGTTGTTTCATGAGCACAGAAATGGATGTACTAGTGATTGGAAATTATATCTTTGAAAAAGAAAAACAATTGGAATGGGAGAACAAAGAGAAATGGACGATCAAATTTAAAATGGATTAAATGAACTTAATAATTAGATTTGTTTTAATAATTACCCTATGTATTTGTTATAAATACATTCCAGTATTTGAGCCAAAAGGGATCAATTACATCCTTAGTATATTATGTCTTGGTTTTATTGGATTTGAATTCAAAAAACTTTGGAATTCATTATCTATTTCTGAAAGTAAAAAAAACAAAATTCAAAAAATCGTATACTTTTCACTGATTATTATAGTATTAATGAGTCTTATCCTCACGATTCACAAAGAATATCCAGCCGGAAATATTCGTTTTGTAAGAGGATTTATCATTTTAATTACAATTGGAGTTGGAGGTAAAATCGTAGGAATTATTTCGAAATCTTCAGTCAATACATACATAAAGAACTTGCTCTTAATTACCTACTCAACAATCAGTTTTATAGCTGTAATAGAAATAATATTAATGTTTATTTCACTTTCACATGGTAGTGGAGAAGCCTTCAGTGGAAAAATATGGGGAAATCGTTATTGGAATCCGATAAATAAATATGGTTTTAGAGACGAAGAAGCAAAAAATGGAAAAAGAAATGTTTTTTTTGTGGGAGATTCATTTACTGCGGGTTGGGGGGTAAAAAAAATAGAAGACCGTTTTGGAGAAGTAGCTGCTGAAGAATTAAAAAAACAAGGAAAATCTATAAATGAAATTAACTTAGGAAGATACGGTGCTGATACACGTTTAGAATATCATGTTTTTGAGAATTTTATAAAAAAAACACAGATTAAGCCAAAACATATCGTCCTACAATACTTTGTAAATGATATGGATAATTTAATGCCATCTATCAAAAAATGTGTTGAACCTCCAATAAAAACACCCACATGGAAGAAAATAGGTATAGAAGGTAGTTTTTTAGTAAACTACATATACAATATTTATCCAACACAAAGTAAAAGTAATTTACCAAAAGAATGCGATTATTCTGAAAAATTAAAATTGGTGTATCTTACTGATTCCATATGGATACAGGAAGAAAACCAATTAAATAAGTTTAAAAATTATTGTTTAAAGAATAATATAAAAATGACTGTGGTTTTCTTTCCTTTTATGGAAGATTTAAAACTCGCAAAAAAACTCGGTATTGAAAAAAGAATAGATATATTTTGTAAAAAAAATAATATTGACCTACTAGATGTAACAGAATTAATAACCAAAATTCCAAGAGAAAAAAGACAAGCCAGTAGTGTAGATTCACATGCCTCATCTGAAGTGCATCAGATTGTAGGTGAAAAAATAGCATCAATTATTAAATTATAAACATGGAAATTTTAAAAGACTTATGGTCGTTCATGAAAGAACGTAAAAAATTTTGGTTAGCCCCAATGATTATTATTTTAATTATACTAGGTATAATTATAGTTCTTGGAGGTAGTAGCGCAATTGCACCTTTCGTTTATACACTTTTCTAACTAGTGACTAAAATAAACTATTTTCTTGTGCCTAATCACCACTTTAAATACTAATACTAATGACTAGAAACTAGTGACTAAAAACTTATAAATGAATAACTACAAATCTACTTTGACGATAGTAATAGGTTTCATCTTATTATCCAATTATTTTCAATCTAAATCATTATTAATTTTAGCAATTTCAATTGGGATCATAGCGATATTCTCAGAAAAAGCAAACGATAAAATTATTTGGGCTTGGAACAAATTAAGTGAAATTTTGGGGTTAATTATGCCAAACGTACTTTTAACGATAGTGTTTTATTTTATTTTAACACCTTTAGCATTATTAAATCGTATAAATAAAAGTAAAAACCCACTTCAACTTAAAAATAGTACAATTTCAACTTTTATTTCTAAAAAGAAAGAATTTTCTCCTTCAAGTCTAGAAAAAATTTGGTAGAATATGAATAAAAATAGAAAATTTGACGATTTCGATCACTTTGCTAATAATTACAGGAAAATACACAATAATAACATTAAACTTAGTGGCGCTGAAAGTAATTTTTTTTCAGAACATAAGATAAAAACAATAAAATTAGAAGAAAAAAACGAAGAATTGAATTTTTTAGATTTTGGTTGTGGTGACGGAAACACATTTCCTTTTTTTGAGAAATATTTTCCAAATTGCATTTATAATGGTGTAGACATATCCCATGAAAGTATCACTGTCGCAAAATCAAAAAACTCTAATATTAATAATTTCTTCACATTTGATGGATGTATATTACCATTTGAAAATGAAAGTTTTGACATTGTTTTTACAGCATGCGTATTTCACCACATAGAGTTTAATTTACACAACAATTTATTTAAAGAAATACATCGAGTTTTGAAGAAAAAAGGTAGATTTTACATTTTTGAACACAATCCTTGGAATCCAGTGACACAAAAAATGGTAAATACTTGTCCATTTGATAAAGATGCAATATTATTAAAACCATCTTACACAAAAAAGACACTTTTGAACTTATTTAATAATCAAGTTACAAATTATATCTTGTTTTTTCCAAGACATAGGATTTTTAATTTTTTTATCCGATTTGAATATTTACTTCGAAAAATCCCATTGGGAGGTCAATATTATACTAAAGCAGTAAAACTTTAATGAAAAACTTATATTAAAATGATAAAAAAAAGGAGTATTACTTTGTTACTATTTATTTCTTTTTTTTTTGTTAATAACTTCTGCCTTTCAAAAGCATATTTCTTATCTACCAATGGTTCAGATCAAAATTCAGGTGAGTTTTTAAGACCTTTCTACACTTTAAAATTCGGTCTTTCAAAACTAAAAGAAAGAGATACTCTTTTCTTGCGTGAAGGTATTTACTATGTTAATAAAAAAGAAACATTAAAAAATAACATAACAATTTTAGCTTATAATAATGAAAAAGTAGAAATTCATGGTACCACTTTAATCAAAAAATGGAACTTGGTTTCTAATAATTTATGGAAAACGGAGTGCAAAGACAGCGTAATACAACTTTTCATAGATAACATCCCATATTTTCAAGCATCTTACCCTTCAATAAGTGAGAACATGGGCGCTCTAAAGAAAGGTGCTTTTGCAATTGCATATCCAAACAAAGAAATATTCATAGAAGGGTTAAGTAAATTTACAAATCTTGAAGGTGCAAGAATTGTTGGGCTGCATGGAAAAGGACTTGTTTCACTGAATGGAAAAATTTTATCTCAAAATGGAAATATAGTTTCTGTAGAAAATGACGCGTTCTATTGGGGAGAACCATTTAGAAAAGAATATTTAGATACTGGTAAAGCATTCGTGGTAGGTTCTAAGCAATTTTTAGACAACGATAAAGAATGGTATTGGGAAAATGGGGAATTATTTTTAATAAGTAATAAAGACCCTAACAATCAAATAATTGAATCAAGAGAGTCAGATTATATATTTGAACTAACAGATCTAACCAACACCAAAATTAAAGGCATTTCATTTTTAGGAGTAAATATTAATCTTTCAAATGCCAATGGCTGCATAATCGAGTACTGCATAATTAAATACCCTACTACTTTTTTTCATTTTCCTGATGGTTTTGAGAGATTTAAATATTTAATTGATAACAACAATCAAATTTATTTTGATAAACCAGAAAATTGGAAAGGAAAAGGTATAACAATTTCAGGATTTAATAATAAAATTGAACATTGTTCAATTTCACACTCATGGGGTGATGGACTCACTGTTTGGGGCAATAACCATATTATAAGTAATAATGAAATTTATGATTGTGATTGGATTGCAAACGATTGTGCTCCATTATCAATAACAGGAAATGGTCATCTTGTGAAAAAAAATACTATGCATTCATCAGGTAGGTCTGTATTAGTACACAGAAAAATTGAAAATTCTAAAATTATACAAAATCACTTGTACAATGCAGGAATTCATTGTGAAGATTTAGGAGTAACATATTGCTACGATACAGACGGAAAAAATACTGAAATAGCCTACAATTACATACATGACAACAAGGTGAAAAAATCTGGAGCTGCCATTTATTTAGATAACGGAAATTCGAACTTTAATATTCATCACAATATCATTACAAATTCTTTGGTTGGTATCAACATCAACAAAACATCCGGAAACAACCTAATATATAACAATACTCTTTACAATAACACTTACTCAATGGGTTGCTGGGGTCCAGAAGGAACAACAATAAGCAACGTCAAAACATTCAATAACATTACAAATACCAATAAAAAAGAACGATGGAATTACGATGCGTTCTACGGCACAGAAATGGATTCAAACCACGTATATTTTGACAATAATATTTTTATTGATCCAGAGAACCACAATTTTAGCCTAAAAAAATACAGCTACCCAATCGACAAAGGCATCGCCAACGAATATACCCTCCCTTTCAAAGGAAAAGCACCCGATCTCGGCGCAATAGAATCAGAGTCAGAACCAATAGAATACGGGGCTTCAATCATCGTTGAAAATGAACAACACTACCCTCCCAAAGCACCATTGAAATTGAAATTAATAAACAATACCCCAACAACAACAGTGTTAGCATGGGATTACCCATTCAATTACATCGACAGTTTTTACTTAGAACGTAAAATATCTGGAGACACATTCAAAATAATTGCAAAACTACCATTCTTAACACTGAATTACAACGACTCCAACCAACCACCCGGAGAATACAGATACAGAGTCAAAGCACTAAATAAATACGGATTATCAGATCCCTCTAACAGTGTCGAAATCTTCAATCCAAAATACGAAAACAGCTTATTTTTGGACGCAGAAAACAACGACAGAAACAACGGAACAAATAAATCCGGAGACGTCATCATCAACAACGACAACAACGATTGGATCTGTTTCAAACAAGTTGATTATGGAACTCAAAATTTCGACGCCTGCATCGTCAACATGGCCGTTCCCTGTGAACAAGCTTGGCAAGAAATACAACTCCGCATCGATCGTCCAATGGGAAGAATGATTGGAAACCTAAACACAACAAGCACAGGAGGATGGGACAAATTTGAACAAAGAACCTTCCCCATCGAAAAAATCAGCGGAAAACACGATACCTACATTAAATTCAAAGGCAAACAAGGACTAGGAACAATTGATTGGTTCAACTTATACAACTCACAGGGTAACATAAAAAAGCAATACCCAACAGACCCAATATGTCCACAACGTCGAAACACTTCAAGACTAATACCCATCACCATCTATCCTAACCCATCTTCCGAAGAATTAGCCGTAGCAATAGAAAATCTAGAAACCAGCGATATAAACATAAAATTCGCCAGTACCGAAGGCATCCTACTCCTCGACAAAACAGAAACAAAACAACAACCAGGAACACAGGAATACTACCTACACAACCAAATCAACATCCCATCCCTAACAAAAGGCATCTACCACCTACAAATCACAATAACCGGCAAGCGCGTCACCCAAACCAAAAACTACAAATTCATAAAAAACTAATCCAAATCCCAAAGGGATGACGTACCCATAACCCCGTATGAAATACGAAAACTAATCCCGAAGGGATTTCATACTCATAACCTCGGATAAAATCCGGAAACTAATCCCGAAGGGATGCAATCCCCATAACCCCGGATGAAATCCGGTCATAAATCCCGAAGGGATGCAATCCTCATAACCCCGGATGAAATCCGGACATAAATCCCGAAGGGATGCAATCCTCATAACCCCGGATGAAATCCGGACATAAATCCCGAAGGGATAACATACTCATAACCCCGGATGAAATCGGTACAAAAAATCCCGAAGGGATAAAATCCCCATAACCCCGGATGAAATCCGGACACAAATCCCGAAGGGATGTCATACTCATAACCCCGGATGAAATCCGGACACAAATCCCGAAGGGATGTCATACTCATAACCCCGGATGAAATCCGGAAACTAATCCCGAAGGGATGTCATACCCATAACCCCGGATGAAATCCGGACACCCCCTAAAAAATCCCGTACTTCAAAATACAATAAATCGCCCTAAAACCATCCTTCCACCCAATCTTCTTCCCTTCATCATAAGTGCGACCATAATAAGAAATACCGACCTCATAAATACGAATATTGGGGATCTTAGCAATCTTAGCAGTAACTTCAGGTTCAAAACCAAACCGTTTTTCATTCAAAGAAATAGATTGAATAACATCCGTTTTAAACATCTTATAGCAAGTTTCCATATCCGTAAGATTGAGATTCGTCATCACATTAGAAAGGAAAGTAAGAAACTTATTACCAATGGTGTGCCAGAAAAAAAGAACCCTATGAGGTTTACCACCCATAAAACGAGAACCATAAACAACATCAGCAAAACCGTCGATAATAGGTTTTAAGAGAACATTAAATTCATTAGGATCATATTCAAGATCAGCATCTTGAACAATACAAACATCACCAGATGCATTAGCAATAGCAGTATGAATTGCAGCACCCTTACCTTTATTTACATCATGTTTAATATAGGTAATCGGCAGACTTGAATGATTCTTTTGATAAGCTAAAATAGCTTCTTCGGTAGCGTCAGTAGAACAGTCATTAACAATGACAACCTGTT
>Ga0247722_10001595_pt1 | contig 12426 bp, 32 predicted proteins | sample MSEWelMarce3H_FC_FD_189094 | JGI IMG/M metagenome (GOLD analysis project Ga0247722, IMG submission 189094) | Subsurface sediment microbial communities from gas well in West Virginia, United States - MSEEL Well Study Marcellus 3H_FC | ecosystem: Environmental > Terrestrial > Deep subsurface >... | reverse complement strand
ATTATAAGTTGTGTCAAAAACCCGTAGGAGAAAGGGGTTGGCGTGTTGATTTTTGCTGTGAAAGAAATGTAGAATACGAAATCAAATTAGAACACTACCATTTATCATCTATAAAGGTTTACCTACAAAGAGAACCAGCGAGGGTAAAGAATGGTGAGAACGTTTATTTGTTCAAACGAGCAGATGGTACACTAACAAGCGTTGGTATAACCCCAAGTTGGATTAAGGATATAAACAACCTACTAAAAACATTGGATAATTTTACATATTAAACCATGCTAACAATCAAAAATTGCAGAAAAGGTGCAGGTGAAGATACTGGAATCGTAATCGGTTCATTCAAATTGGTAGATGCTGGTTTGTGTAAACGAGGAGAACCATTATCTATACTTGATACCCCACAATACTCATTCCATTGGAGTTACTCTTCGGTGGTACAACCACGCCGATTCAAATGTTATTTGGAAAGAGAACCATTGGGAGGCAAACCAACCATATACAACTTTGAAATTTACGATAGTGGAGCAGTTGGGGGTGATTCGTTAATATACGCGGGATGTGTGGGTAGGGTATTGATAAAAGATAGAATCGGGTTCTATACTTGGATGACAAATCGAATAGTAAAACATATGTAATATGCTAACAATACAAAACCCAACAAAGGGTGCAGACCCATATACTGGAATCGTAATAGGTTCATTCAAATTGGTAAATGCCGGTTTGTACAATCGACCCGATGAAATAACGGGCATTTCGGGTAACTATGATTATTATTGTTTCTATTGGAGTTACAATGATGACCGTAGTAGGTTCAAATGCTTTTTAGAAAGAAAACCAATAGAAGGTACAACATCTATATACAACTTTGAGATTTACGATGAGAAAAAAGGTTTTACTCATTATGGTAAAGCCGGTTTAATTTATGCTACATCGGTGGGTACATATACTCACCTAAAGGATAGAATTGGGTTCTATACTTGGATGACAAATCAAATAGTAAAACATATAAGCTACCCATTGTAATATGCTAACAATTAAGAACTACGATAAAATAACGAATGCCAATATAAGTTGCATGGGACAGAGGTGGAAGGTAGCTACGATTGAGGAAAGTGAGGGTTGGTATGAGATAGCATTTTTACCCCAAATAGATGGTATATTTTCTATACATCAAGCTCATTTTGTAAAGGTGTTTAGACAAGTAGAAGATAATGGGTTTGAGTATTTAACGGTGTTGAATGATTATGCAAGTAAAGGATTAAAAACAATCCACAAACAATATCTAAAAGACCCAAAAGATTTAGTAAATTGGATTGGTTCACATTATTTGGTAAAAATAAACATATGTTAAAAATCCAAAATACAGATAAGTTAGTTGGGGAGCAATTTATAGTTCCAAACCCAACTACTATATGGACGGTTATAGGAGTACATACTTATGGACCTGAAGGTCATTATCAAATCCATTTAAGAACATCCGCTACTGCAGATGATAGAGTATTCATCCTAAAAGAAGAAGAAGGGCTTGATGCAATGTTAAGTGCAAAATATTATAAGATTACGGATACATTTGAACCATTCAATTCAGTTTGGGTAACAGAAGCAAATATAGGAAGTGTATCATCTATGTTAAGAACATTAAGAAGAATTATATCACATGCTAACAATTAAAAATATACATAAGATATTTGGAAGGCAGTTGTATTCAAAGTGGGTACCTGGCACATATGGTTGGGCAATTAGAAATGTTGAAACCGTTGGAGATACTTACATATTTGAATTGGTAAGTAATGGTACATTCAAACAGGCGGAAATCCAATTGAAAAGAGAACCCTCTAAATTCAACCCCGATGATAAGGTATTCTTATATGAAATGTGGGCATGGAATTTGGAATCGGGTAAGCCAGAACAATCCTTTTATTCGAAAAAAGAATTAAAGACGGTGGAGGATATGGTGTTGAGATTGGGATTGATGATAGAAAAAATAATTCCATAATAGCTAGGATATATCAACTTTTTTACTTACCTTTACTATGTAATAAATGATAAGAGATATATAAGATGCTAACAATCCATAACTTTAAATTATTAGAAGGTACATATTTGAATGGGTGGAGTATTGATTCTATATTAGATGAGGTCTATAAATACGATTCGGATTTAAATATCATAGAACCAAAGTGTTACTCATTTTCATTTGTATCTCCTTTGGGTACGAATAGGGGTAAGTTACTATTGACAAGAGAGTATAATAATGCGTATAAGAAACAATATAGATTCGAACTATGGTTGAATGGAAAGAAGTTTAATGAAGGTGGGATAACTGCTAATCATTTAAAGAATAAAGATTCATTTATCCAATCCGTAGTGGACTCATTGGATTTTGAATTAAAGAATAAATAAACTATCAAAAATTCGTTTGACCGACCGGAGGTGTTGGGTTATAAATTAAAATAGATATGAAAGAATTTAAAGATTTAGAGTTTACGGAACTACCTGATATGAGTGGTATATACTCCCGCATTATGTTTGAGAACGGATTTGGTGCAAGTGTGATACGTCATAAATACTCATACGGAGGAAAGGATGGTTTGTATGAGTTGGCAGTATTGGATACCGATGGTGAAATCCACTATGATAATTCGGTTGCCGAAGGTGATGTGCATGGGTATTTGAATGAGGAAGGAGTTACGGTGTTATTAAAACGAATCCAATTACTATAATGCTAACCATACAAAACTTTGAAGAAAGATTAAAGGATTATAGAATCCTAAATACCTTTGATGGTTGGACATTACTGATGTACACGCCAACCGAAAAGTATTACGAATTTAAGATGGGTAGCAGGTATGATGCTGATAATAAATTTGTAATAATTAGATTACATAGAAATGTGGAAATGGAAGTGAGTGCGGATAAAGAAAAAGTCTATAAGATAGAGTTTATTGATTTTGAAAATGGAACTGCCGTATATGAACACTTTTGTACTTTGAATTGGTTACGGAAACCACCAAACAATCTTATGTTGAGGTTAGGTCAAATTATCAATCAGTATGTAATAAACCACCCCCGCTTTGGACTTGGACCACTTCCGTTTTAAAATAATGTTAAAATAATTAGGATTTGTGGATTTTTTTACTTACCTTTGTTATTCACTAAAAGAAAGATATATGACACACCCAAACGAATTTCAGTACGATGAAGCTCCAGCTAAATCATTCATACAATCAGGCAAATTGTTTTTGCATGAGTTACAATTTATTGCAAAGAAGAAGGGTATTCCAAATTATTTGGAGATGACAAGGGAAGAGTTAAGTGAGGCTATTTTAAAACACAAGAAAGAAGTTAAAAAAGAATCATAATGAAAGAATTAATCTTATTAAGAGGATTGCCAGGTAGTGGAAAATCAACATTCGCAGAATTGATTGGTGGTTTCCGTTGTGAGGCAGATATGTTTTTTATGGAAGATGGTGAGTATAAGTTTGATATAAATCGTATCGCTGATGCCCATCGTTGGTGTAAGAAGGAATGTGAATCCTTTATGGTAAGAGAGAAACCAAAGGTAATCGTATCCAACACATTTACACAAGCGTGGGAAATGGAAAATTATTATGAGTTGGCGAAAAAATATGGTTACAAAGTAACATCAGTAATTGTAGAGAATAGACATGATGGTAAGAACATCCACAATGTACCCGATATAACATTGGGTAATATGCGAAATCGTTTTGAAGTAAAACTATGAAATTACCAAAAGATTACGCAAAAGAGCTAGTATTAAAATTTGAAGAATATTCCGATTCGGCTGATGAACGTGGATTTGCTATTAAATCTGCATTAGTAGCAGTAAATGAGATGATTGAATCTTATGAGTTTGATGTTATTAGTGATATGACAAATCAAAGGTATATAGATAAATTAAATTATTTGGATGAAGTTAAAAAAGAACTAGAAGGATTATGAAATACAATTTAGAACTTTTACAAAAACATTATATAGATAAGGGTTTGGTGGTTAAACAAAATCACCCTACATTTCCGTTGTCTATATACAACTATTCCCGAACCACACAATACGATGGTAATTGGGATAGATATACATTGGCTTGTAGAGGTTTAGTATTGGATAACGAAGGTAATGTTATTGCCAAACCATTCCCAAAGTTCTTTAACTACGAAGAGATTAAAGATGATAAGTACGCACATTGTGAAGGATGCAGAAAATCAGGTATGATTAATTGTGGTTATTTTGATAAATGTGGTGGTTGGGAAATGCGTAGTGTAATTCCAAATGAATCCTTTGAGGTATATGAAAAGATGGATGGTTCGTTGGGTATTATATTCCACTACGAAGGTGAATGGCATATGGCAACTCGTGGTTCATTTACATCCGAGCAAGCTATCAAAGGTAAGGAGATGTTAGATAAGTTAAACAAAACTGCTTTAATATCGGGCTACACTTATTTGGCCGAAATCATTTATCCTGAAAATCGTATCGTTGTAGATTATGGTGATGAGGAAAAATTGGTTGTGTTGGGTGCTTACAATAACGAAACCGGTAAAGAGGTTGAGGTTGGTGAGATGGTGAATGAAGGATGGGAAGTTGTGATGAAATATAAGACTTGGGGAGAAGATTGGGAAACTCTTAAAAAGGAAATCTCAAAGGATAACGAAGGATATGTAATTCGTTTTTCAGGCGGTATGCGAATGAAGATAAAGGGAACGGAGTATGTAAGATTACACAAAATCCTTACTAATTTTTCTACCAAAGATATTTGGGAATTGTTAAAGAACGGAGAAGATTTAGGACCATTTTTAGAAAGAGTACCCGATGAGTTTGATAAATGGGTGAAAGCAGTGACTATGAATTTAAGATATAGTTTTCACTCAATAGATGAAAGAGCAGGTAAATACCACGATGGTTTCCGTTATGGTAAGTTTAATGATAAAGAAGTAGAACCAACTAAAAAGGAGTTTGCTGAATACGTTAAACAATTCCCAAAAGAATTATCTGCTGTGATGTTTAAGATGTGGGATAAAAAACCATATGATTATATAATATGGAATATGATTAAACCAAAGTATCAAAAACCATTTCGAAATGATGGGGAATAATATTTATAGGTAGCATGAAAATTGATGATACAAAATTAGAGGCAGTTAGAAATTGGATTGATACAAACTTTGATTTGTTTTATCCAAATGAGAATGGTGAAAATCGTTGGATGTATCAAGTCAAAGATTATGAAACCTATAAATACCCAGAAGAGTTTTTGGATATTAAATATGAGTTGATGGATATGTTTAACATTCCGTTATATGCAGTACAAGATACCGATGTATATGATGCTATTGGTATTCAAAACGAAGGTGCATTTACACATTTACACATAGATACAAACAATGGTGATAGTGTCCATTTCCGTTTGAATGTTTTGGCTTCTAAACCAATCGCTGGAGGAATGCCAATTATAGCAGAAGAAATTATTGAGGTTGAAGAAGGAGAGCCGTGGATTTGTTATTCAGGTATAGAATGGCATAGTACTACCGAAGTTAAAGGAGATAAAAGAAGAATACTTTTAACCTATGGATTTACTCTACCAAAGGAAGATAAGTTTTTTGATGATGTGTGGAATGATTATAGAAGAGAAATGTTTTATGTATAAGTTATGGAAATTGATTTTGTAAATTACAACTATGTTGGTAAGGTAGATGTTTCTAAAATAAAAGAAACAATCAGTCTATTGGATAAATCGTATTGGGAAGTATATACTAAAAGACAAGAAATATACCAAGCACATTCTCAAACCAAATCATTATTGCTAATGTGGGATGAGGAAAACATACATACATTAGAACCATCACAAAAGCACGATTTGTTTTATGAATTAGAAATACAAAATTTCATAACACTAATAGAACCACTATATAAACAAAAATATGGTGATGGTTATTTCAATAGAATTATATTAGTAAATCTTTTAAGTAATGGTGATATAAAAGCACATGCCGATGGTGGTCCTTTGTTATTATCACGCAGAACACATATACCAATCATCACAAACCCCGAAGTGTTCTTTATCGTAGATGATGAAGAAAAGAATATGAAGGAAGGTGAGATTTGGGAGATAGATAATTCAAAGGTACATTCTGTTGAAAATTTAAGCGATGAAGATAGAATACATTTTATTATAGATTATGTAGTTACAAAATGATAGACGTAAAAAGACATATACTAAAAACAATTAGTTACAGAATAATCAGTAGTTCTATTGGTTTCCTAACTATGTGGTATTTAAGTAATGATATTCGCATTGGAGCAGCATTTAGTTTGGGTGAGTTATTCTTAAAACCATTCATCTATTTTCTTCACGAAAGAGTTTGGTACAAATACATAAAATATGGTGTAAAAAATTTGGAAAAGTAAAATATTTGTTGTATATTACAATTTAATAGTTAGACATATGAAAAGAATAAACATAGAAAATATTCATTTACTAATTGGTGAAAACCAACCTGGTAGTAATAGTGAGCTATTTGAGTTTAGTATAGATAATATGGCAACTGCAGATGAGCAGTATTCATTTTCGTTTAGTTACTCAAACAATACAACGGGTACAAAATATTCAGGATATTTTCAATTAGTACGTGAAATAATAAATCATACATATGCACTTGGTAAAGTTTCTAATTCTTGTAAGTTAAATACTACGTTATGGGCTAATGGTAATCCATTTGCTACAATTCTAAAGGATACAATGATACCAATGGAAGTAATTAAGCAGTACGAATTACTTTATTTATTTATACGAAGTTATATAAGAGAAGTTATAGGATAATGAATTGGGATGAATACTTTATCAACATAGCCGAACAGGTGAAGTTGAAATCAAAAGATAATAATACAAAGATTGGTGTAGTATTAGTTGGTAAGAACAATGAGATTGTATCTACCGGCTATAACTCATTTCCTCGTGGTATCAACGATGATGTTGTAGAAAGACAACAGAAGCCAGAGAAATATTTTTGGTTTGAACACGCAGAACGAAATTGTATTTACAACGCAGCTCGTATAGGTGTATCCACATTAGGTACTACTATGTATATGACTTGTGGTATTAGTTGCGCAGATTGTGCGAGAGCAATTATATCAGCAGGTGTAGAGAAGATTGTACTACGGAGTGGTAAAGGTGCTATGAGCCCAAAGTGGCAAGAGTCAGCAGAACGCTCTAATCAAATGTTTAAGGAAGCAGGAATTATTGTAGAATTTTTCGATTAAAAATTAGGAATTGTGGATTTTTTTACTTACCTTTACTATGTAATAAATGATACATCTATGGAAATCAAACACTTAATCAACGAAACTTACCAAATTGTAAACGAAGATAATGTTTTATTACAAGGAACATATGATGATTGCTTACAATATATGGCGGATGATTTGTTAGCTCGTATAAAAACAAATCCAGAATTATTAGATGTATTCAAAAGATTGGCAGATAAATAAGTTATGAAAATTACACTAAACAAAGGACAAAAGTTATGGTTTACGAGTGATACTCACTTTAACCACGCAAACATCTGCTCTGCCACTACTACTTGGAATAGAGATAATGGTCCTACTGGTTCTAATTTTAGAGAGTTCAAATCTTTGGAACAAATGAACGATAGATTGGTAGAGGGTATAAACGCATCCGTTGGGCAAGATGATATTTTGTTTCATTTGGGTGATTGGAGTTTTGGTGGGTTCGATAGTATCCGTCAGTTTAGAGATAGGTTGGTATGTAAAAACATTCACCTTATTTTAGGAAACCACGACCAACACATTGCAAGAAACAAAGATGATGTGCAAGAAATATTTTCATCTGTACATAATGTTTTAGATTTGATTGTAAAGTGGAATGTTGGTACTCAATTCCAAGATGAAGCAAAGTTTATGTTAATGCACTTTCCAATTGCAAGTTGGGATAATTTAGCAAGAGGAGTTATACATTTACATGGTCACGTTCACTTACCACCACATCGTAGGATTGGACCAGGTAAGATGATGGATGTTGGTGTAGATGGTAATGGTTTAAATCCTATTATATTAAACGATGTATTAACTCTTATGAAGAACCAACCTATTAGAAGTATGATGCCAAATGACCATCACGAAATAGTAGAAAATTACAGATAAGATATGGAAAAGTTTAATTATGTGATTGCACGAATGTGGTTCAAAGATAGTAACCAATTAAATTGCTATACCTACCACAATACCGTATTCTATGGTACTATGGAAGATGCAAAAGACCAATTAGAGTTCATCAAAGGTAGAGCCGATGAGAATATAGCAGATGAATTTTGTATCTATAAAGTAGAAGATAATCCAATAAAATAATGAACTATAAAGAAAAAATTACAGATGTACCAAATTGGCCGGTTGATGGTGTTATGTTTCGCGATATTACACCTCTATTAGCCGATTGGGAAACTCTTATGATGGCAATGGATGATTTATCTATTATCGTAGATTCCATACCTGCAAACTTTATTGCTGGGATTGAAAGTAGAGGGTTTATCTTTGGTGCAGGTATTGCTTCATTAAACAATATGGGATTTGTCCCTGTCCGTAAAGCTGGAAAACTACCACCACCCGTTGTTGGTATTGACTCCACAAAAGAGTATGGACACGAATATTTGGAAGTAAAGGAAGGTAGTGGTGATATTGTGATTGTTGATGATGTATTAGCAACAGGTGGAACTTTAAGAGCAACCGAACAATTACTTACGGAGGCCGGATATAATGTGTTAGGAGCAATTGTTTTGATTGACTTAACTTATTTGCACGATGAAATTCTTATTGGTGGAAAGCCAGTTCAATCTTTAATTACATACGATGAATAAACATATTATATTATTTGTAGCATTAGAAAGTGAACTACCAAAGGAATTAGTTCCACCAAATATAAGTGTATATTATACAGGTGTAGGTAAGGTAAATGCTGCAATCAAAGCAACGGAGGTTTTATCAGGTTTGTTGCCTAATTTTAATGCAACCATACTAAACTATGGTTCGGCCGGTTCAAATACAATACCGAAGGGAACATTAGCAAAATGTAAGCATTTTATTCAAAACGATATGAATACACCATTTGTAGCAAATCATGGAACACCATTTGATGAATTATTAGATTCAAACTTAAAAGAACCAATACTAGATTTTGGTAGTGGGTATGTATGTAGAACTCAAGATAGGTTTGAAGATAATCCAACTGGTATATTTGATATGGAAGCATATTCAATTGCCAAAGTGTGTAAAATGTATGGATTTAACTTTACCGCATATAAATATATTAGTGATGGCGGTGATGTTGATGATTGGGAAGCTAACCACCAAAAAGGAGCACAATTATTTTTAGAAAAATTAAAAGAAAATTATTTATGAAAAAAGTATTATTAGGATTATTTATGTTATCGGGAGTGTTAGCATATGGACAAACCGCAAAAGTATTGCGTGTTAAATCATACAAAGATGGTAAGATTATAGGTACAAAGACGTATAATATAATCCAACCAATCAATGTAACTCAAACCAAAGTTGTACCAAAGGTAAAGATTGTAAAATCAAAACCTAAAATTGTAAAGCAGATTGAATACAAATTGGTAGAAATTCCTACAAAGGCAACCGCGTTGGATACTACGGCAATCTTACAGCAATACTATCCAAAGAATGTTCATACTGAAACTCTTACATTGGAAAATGGGGTAGGTAATGTACAAATTACGGATACAATATCACACAATCGTTTAGTAAGTAGAAATTGGGTGGCTAATGTAAAACCGCAAGTAAAAGAAAAAATTGTAGAAATCTATCGTCCAAAGACAATACAATGGTATATGGGACCACATATCACTACAAACTTTTCACAACCTTTCCAATCATTTGGAATATCAGTTGTTCGTAAATCTTTAAATGATAATTTAATTCAATTTCAAATCGGTGGTAATGTACATGAAGGTACAATGCGACCAAACCCTTATATTGGTATAGGAGGATTATTAAAACTTAATTAAACTTAAAACTTAAAAACATGAAGCAGTTTAAAATTACGTTGTTATTTGTACTATTAGTACAACTATTTACCACATTTCAAACTATGGCAAAGCCAAAGTATCGTATTGAGGTAAAAAAAATCGAAGGTGTTATACATTATACACCACAAGTAAAAAAGAAAGTTGAAGGTTTGTTAGTTCCACAATGGGTAGATTTATCTAATCAACCATTGAAAAGTGAGAACGAAGCAAAAAACTATGTGAGAGAAGCGCAGATTATAAATAATCAAATTCAGCAATCAACAATCATTCAATACATCAATATTAAATGAAAAATATAAAACTAGGATTTCTAATAGTAGTCGGTGTACTACTATTAGATTCTTGTTTGGTTATACCTCGTCATAGAACTTATATGGAACGTAGAATGTATCGTAGTGGGTTATACATTCACCCTCGTATTCAATTGTATAGAAGGCACTATATACCAAACTATCACCCACAACCTCGTCAGTATTACAATCCACAAAAACCGCGTGAAAAATAATTTAAAAATATTTGAGAAAAGACTTGACTTTTAAATATTTTTTACTTATCTTTATAGAGTAATAAGAGTTCAACATAAACAACAAATCTATGAGTAATCAATCAGTTACAAAACGAATTTCGGCTTTAAGAGAAGAAGCTGCTAACATCTACGGAAAACGTACTAATAACGAATCCGGTAGAGTTCAAATTGTTAGAGAATGGAATCCATTTGGAAAAGCTAGTTCTCAATCTATTTTTTCACAAGGTGGCGGTGGACGCCGTAATCAATAATCTTAAACAACTACTACAATGGCTAGAATTAGAAAGAATCCTTATACGATTAAAGAAATTCATTCCGCTAATTTGGGATGTGTTTATGGTGTGTTTAATAATAAAGGTGAAAAGTTAAAAACCTTTATTTCGTTGGAAAATGCTGAAAAGTATTCAACTCAATTATTTTTAGAAATCCAAGCAAAGGCAGCCATTCGTGCTCCTAAACCAAACGGAATTACTAAAGATTTAAAAGCAGAATTTGGTGATACCATTTTATATAACTTAAATTTAATTTAATGGATAATAGACAAAATGATGGTAGTGATGTATTAGTTACATTACTAATTGGTTTGTTTATGGTCCTACTTATAGTAAAAATTGAGTGGTACATAGATATACCTTGGATAGTAGTATTTGCTCCTATTTGGTTGCCTATTATCCTAACCATACTAATAATAATATTTATAGATACATTTAACAAACCTAAAAACAAAAAAGAAAATGATTAGAGAATTTAATTCAGCAGAACAAAGTAGTACAATCCATTCATCATCTTACGATACGGAGACACGATTATTGACAGTACATTTTAAGCATGGGGTATCTTATATTTATAAGCAAGTTCCATTAGAAAAGTATGAAGAGTTTGAAGCAGCCGATTCAAAGGGTACTGCATTTAGAAATATTTTTTATAACCTTTATGAATACACAAAACTTTCACATGGTATCTAATACCGCAGTAGAATTATTAGAACTTTATGATTCAGGTTATCAAATTGGATATAAAGAAGCAATAAAAGATTTACAAACGGATATAGAAGAGGAGCCAGAACAACTGGCTTCTTTTTGTACTGATTATATTAAAACAGAATCAGTTGATTTTGCAAACAAAAAAGATTTTGAAGAGTATATGTTACAATACTCATATCGTCTACTATCACAATACATACAATGATACATACTGGTGATGCTATTGCATTTCTTCTTGGTTATTATTCTATAAATTTAATTTATAGTTTAAAAGAAAATGGATTGTATTTTTTCAGAACTTCTAAATTTCGTAAAGAAACGGGTTCATTTTTTGCGATAGCATTAGTTATGGCTTTCTTTTTTTAATTAGGCCATAATTTGTTTGTATCCAAATTTTTTTGGTGAGAACGGAATTTAGCAGGTTTATCGTTGTTAAACTTAACCACTATACCACTAACTAAACTAGCACATAAAGTAAGAATTAAAAGTAATTGCATTGTTTTTATAAATTTATATTTTGTATTATTTGTATATAAATATAACATTTCCGTACCAAAAGAAGAATAATACAACGTTTTCTATGATATTTACCGATAGTTCTTTATATAATACAATTTTATAAAAAAACCTTAAAAGATTTTGTTTAGTGAATAAATTTTCGTATCTTTGACTTATAAAAATTAAGGTTACAATATAGTACGATGTTGGTGGGGATATACATTTGGTCCATAGTTACTCCCAAAGAAACGAAAACCCAAACCCCACCAACCTCCCGTACAAAGATTTTATGTTTAACTCGATTATCAAAAAGTAGCGGATTTTATCTGCTACTTTTTTT
>Ga0247722_10001594_pt1 | contig 12433 bp, 12 predicted proteins | sample MSEWelMarce3H_FC_FD_189094 | JGI IMG/M metagenome (GOLD analysis project Ga0247722, IMG submission 189094) | Subsurface sediment microbial communities from gas well in West Virginia, United States - MSEEL Well Study Marcellus 3H_FC | ecosystem: Environmental > Terrestrial > Deep subsurface >... | reverse complement strand
TTTTTTTTTTTTCTTTTTTTCTCCCCCCCCCCCCTAGCCATCGAATGCTCTAAGTATATACGGAACCGACTCAATCAATAGTTTTGGGGTATACGTCAGCAAATACTACAACTTTGGGCAGTAGCAAAGCCAAGAGACGTACATATCGATCCCGTACCAGAAAAAAGAAGAAAAAGAGTTGGATTGCCAGATGGGTAAAACTGACCGAAATTCAGTAGATCCCAGGCGAAGCGCGCGGAGGACACACAAGGAGCGTCGTGCGAACCAAACTAGATTGAAAATGTAGAGCGTCAATGGCAACTGGTTGGGACACCACCGTCAATGACAGTACCGCTGTGAGATGTACACGTGCGAAGGGCTCTGTGCCACCGCAACACTGACACTGTGATACGCGGCGGCAGTAGCGACTGGCTCGGGATATTGTCCGTCTGCGCGCTGTTGAACGGCCCACCTCTCGAAAGGCGGGCTGATGAATGTTGATACCGAGGGGAGGTTCCCGCCAAAGCGCACGTAAGGAAAGCGGGGGACGTTAGAGGAGGAGAAGAAAAAAGAGTATGATGAAGAGAGCCTGAGAGAACGTCGCTCTTCCCTACTCCCAATAACAATAGAGTGGGGCCTGAATGAGATTTTGACAAAATGGTGCAGTGGACGACTCAAAGAGACGGATTGATAGCGCATCTATTTCGCCATCGACAGTTTTCGGATGGCTGCAGTCCGGAAACAGATCCCGTCCGATGGACTCTGCACGACGAGCATGACGGATGGAGCAAGCCTCAACAGCACGCTTGATAATCCATCGATTATCGCTAGCTTTCTACCTCTTCAATCTTAATCAGTTCACGGTTCGCATCAATCTCTGGCACAGAAAAAGTAAGCAGAAAAAGCAAGGGGGCATAGAATAGGGAAGCAACCGACAGCAAATAACATTAAGCCATTTTTATTGGAAAGCAAATCTCGATTCAAGAATAATAATGACTGAATGAAGTCAAAACTCACGGACGCCTGCGCTGACTGGCCACTCAAAGGCGTACATCAATCGACCAGTAGCCTGATACCAAGACTAGAGAACGAAATCGGATCATTCCTCTAGTGCGCTTTTTAATTTCTTTCCCTTTCGGTCGCCATTCTTTTAACCCTTTTCTTTCTCATCTCGTATTCTTCTTCCTCTTGATTTTCTTCGTGCTCCCCCCGGAGTCAACAGTGGATGGTAGAGCGCGACACACTCAAGGTGGTGAATCGATTTTCGCGTCTGCCACTCGTCATATAGTGGCTCTGACAACACTGCAGCCGGGTCATATCGACGTTGCTCAAGGCGTCCCTCCAATCGAGCTCCACGCTGTCGATGACGACGCTCTCCATCCATCTACGCCTACGTCAAACGTTGGACCAAAATTATGGCGCCGTAAAACCACGACACCCTGCTAGCGATTGTGTCTGCCAAATCCTAATAGATTGTCAAAGCCATTCAAGAAACGTTGGTGAGGATCATGATTCATGAATAGCCAAGCAGCATCGATCATCATCCCTACTGCATTTAATATTTTAATAGCAAATTCAAGGCAAACACTCGGCGACAGTTTCAACAAGTCCATTAAACAGGTCGCACACCAAAGATCAAACAAGTTTAAGACAAGAATAAAGATAAATCCAGAATCAATTTCGCTTATCGAAAATACTTTGTTGATCTCTCCAGAGTCTTCGGCTACTCGGCCTTAACCTCTTCATGAAAGTCTAAAACGGATTTACTAAAGAGCAAAGCGATCACTGCGGTGACCAAGTGAGCAGTAGGTAATTGATTTATAGCAACGAATTAAGAAGGGCCAAGTAATTAGTGGATTTGAAACGAAAAACACCTTCACGAGGCTCTTCGAGGAACGAAGGTCAAGAAATAAGTAGCACGAAAAGCATAAGGCGGCACCTATCGACTGACGTAGGCCCCATCTCGACGAAACGGAGAAAAGGGAGAAATACCATTCTCCACGTCGCACTCGGCGTAAGAAATCGATACCGCCGTCAGCAGTTTGCGGCTGAAAACCGCAGACTAACGATTCAGTCCAGTTTTCTTTGAAAATTCTTCGCCCTGGCTTCAGTACTCCCTACCATACTGCGGGCACGCGGCAGCACGGCGAGAACCGACGCAACGCGACAAGCTGACAGCTCAGCGACGCAAAAAAACTCAAGTTTTTGTTATTTTTGTAAGACGGCACAAACTGCACCGACGATTCCGCAGTGCCGACTAAGCTGAGCGAACTCATACGGACAAGCATTGTTTCCTCTTTACAGGTCTCACTTTGGCTCGCTCGCTTCTAATAAGGTGAACTTAGCGCAAAGTTGTTATAATTACTGAACAAATACTACACGTCTAACTTTGGGAAGAATCACCGTGAATAGCATCTCCAGTGCTAGTATCTAAACACGAAATCAAATTCTTAATAGTATTAAAGTCAATTATGGAACTTACCATGTTGTTGCCTTGGCTTCAGCAGATGTATTTTGATGAACGTTTTTCTTCCGTGATTCACTGACACACACATCACTCGGCGCAATCGTTCAGGGTTAACGTTAAAAATGCCACTTACACGAGACAATTGCGTTATCCACGTTGGAAAGCAATCAAACATTCCCAGCTTTTCCAACTTATTTACATTACACTTGTATTCTGATGCAGAATAAGGCGCTCGAACCGGGTCACATTACGAACATTTTAAACATCCATATACAGAAATATATACAAACAGCGTTTACACATTTAAACAACATTTAAGGCATTGGACAAGGACATAGTGGAGGAGCACAATGGACGGGAATAGTGGAAAGACAACCGACATTTCGACTCTTTGTGAACCTGATCGTAATCACGTTTTGAAATAATTATGAATTGAAAACAATGACTTACCCTCGTAATGAAAGCTCTGAAGAAATGCGAATGCCAGAAACAAGCTTAACTCCGGAAATATGTTACAGCTGATCTACGCTTCCGTTTTGGAAACGATGGGCCAATTAAGAAATCTATACACTTTTAACTTGGAAAGTATAATCTGTGATGTGCACTGGATTTCTCTAGACGTTGGCGCAGCTGTCATGAAAAAACAATTTACTGCAATGGAGAAAAAAAAATATAAATAAATTTAACATTTATTACTGAATGGCAGACGGCAATAATTTATTTTTTAACAGAACGAGAAATTTAAATAACAACTTGTGCGTACTCGCTAATTGTTTCCAAACTTTGCACTACATGCTATTTGTCAAGGAATCTCAAGCAGCAATTGTGGCTTAATTCAAAAGAATTACTTTATCTATAGCATCAATTTTTGGATTAACAACTATCCTGTACCTGTACACCAGTACTACCCAACGCTGATATTGCCACTTATCGACGCACATAGTCTTCTCATTCAATTGTGTAATGAGAATCAGTTCCATGAAAACAATCTAAACTTACTGGAACAACTAAAACGATTTTTTTTTATTGTAACTAGTGAGATAGCACTTGTTTAAAGCTGATACATAACGGCGATCAAAAATAGTATCAAAATCACAAATGTATAAAAAGAAAAGTGACACCCGTTAACAAGTGCCGATGACGACACAAAATTATCCTGAAACATGGCATCGATTAATTCCCAATTAATTTAGAACTAATCTCTAGATACAGAAGTTGCATTGTCGTTATTACGGAGGGAAACTAACCAAAAAAGGCGTATAAACATGTTGTGTGGATACAAAGGGTAATGGCGTCGGTGCAATGCAGAGCAAAAAGAAACCGATCAATAAATTGCGTATGTACAACGGGAAGGCGTGGGCTTGAGGAAACAAAATTTAATTAAGGGCACGTCAGATGTACTATAGATCACGGCTGTCTCATGAAATAAAATTGGTATGCGTAACAATTACGGAGACAAGAACCAAAATTAATAACTTTAATTTTGTGCTGCAAGTATCTGATAACAAGCACTAGCAACTTGGATTCGGTAAGACGCTATACAGGCTCAAATTGTTTCTCGACTCTGAATAAAACCAGTGTTACTTCCAGAAATAATGCTAGAAACTTCAGCATCTTGGGAAGCAAAACAGCCACTGCGGTAAGAAAACCACTGAAATAAGAGCCTAATCCCAGTGTTCTTACAGCATCGTTTGAACAATCTATACGAAATGTTTCAGTCGATTATTAGACTTGGATAAACTTTCAAGGTTTAGACGAGAATCTTTATAGAGCCTAAATATTCTGGTTTGAATTGGGTGACTGGTGAAGCAGAATTTACACTCCATAAGAGTGTCGTGTATCCACCATACCGTAGATTTAAATCCATGAGCGAGAAATGTACAGAAATGAGAGTTAAGGTTATTTAGAACTGTTAATTTCTGTTTTAACTCGGTTTTGGGAAACGACCCATTGAAGCTTTAGGGGAGTGATATAAAATTCAAAATGTCATAAACCGTACAACGATTTATATGGTTATAATTAGTAGGTGACCTTACATCCGTTAAATATTTTCAGGTTTGGCGACGTCTATTTTGTTTCCACAATTCCAATTAATTTCAACAACAAAGTTCCAGATTGATATCGGTAGGTACTTAACAAAAAATATACCAGCAAAACTGCTGTACTCGATTTCTAACCTACTGCAGTATTTAACTTGGCGTTTCGTAATTACTACTTGGCAAAGTACAGGAAGAAGTAATGAATAGCTTAAGCGTAAAATCCGCTGGTTGTCAATAATCGCATACATTAGTAACGTGCACTACACTAGCATTCCTCAATGTACATTATAACTGAAATATTTTATCACTAATTGGTGAAATACTATGTAGAATAATATTATGGCAAGTGAGGCTATAATTTACCACTAAAAAATATATAGTACAAAATATTGTTCTCTACATCGGACTGGAACTGTTATTAATTACTAAGAGTTTACTGATTACTTATGGAATATCAAAACATATGGTATAAGAAACTGAGTAGTTCTACTGTTGACAGGATTAAAAACCAAATGTTTACTGAATTGAAGTCACTATTGATACACTAACAGAAAATGAGCATATAGGTGGTCTTAATTTCCTTATTACATAAAGTGTTAAATAATAAACAGCCCCATTTAACAACAGTATGTTAAGCTGAATTCAGATGTAATGCTGAGCCGATCGCATTTCGCGTATATTGATTAAATATAGATCATTCAAAACATATTTTTTTTACTTGACAGTGAATGCCAATCGTTTATCTTCGGAACATTGCTAGTGTCTTTGCCAAAATATGGATGTTTCGCATTATTTGGTCTAATTCAACAAAGGCAGAAACAAAAATTGATTTGCAAGACCATAGCAGCCGATGTTATACTTTCCAGAGACCGAGTGAAAGTCGAAACTAACGCCCAATATAGATATTTATAAACCAAATCATTTGCTGCTGTTCAATGGGGATTACGTCAAAGTACGACAATCTAATAGATACGTGTTTAAATTTACCTGAGGGAAAGATAAACAGTAGAAAATTAAGACAAACTCCATTGGAGAATAAACGATTTCCACACTCCACTCTCAGCCAACAAGAACTAATAAATAGCACTCCACGTATATCGGAATATGGCCGCCAGAGGGACAGGAGAAACAGAGACATGGAGATGAGCCACTCAATAGACAGCAGAAAATCCGTTCTCACATCATAATCACTCTGATCACGTGGTTATTTAGGGTGCAATGTACAGCGTTTCGTTTAAGGTACATTTTATAGGCTTAGTGTTTTAGGTATTTTTTTACGGAATGCTGAACTATCTAAAAATCAGATAAATAAACTTCCTCCGGGCGCGGAGTTTGTTAAAACTACGTTACGACTGTTGCTTGAAAAATGAATACAATATTAATTATGAGTTGAAATCTTAACATTTTGGTCTCTATTAAGTACCATAAAGAAGTGTTTTGATCTCCCGAAGTTCATAGTTAATTTTTTTGTACAACAATGCAACATACAAGTATATATTTGATACAACATACAACTCGCGCAGGAAATCGCATCTCTAGCGGGCGTATTGAATACTAACGACAAACGATTTTAATTTCGATTAATCAAACACATATCTTTATTTATAGTTGTCTAATATTCAGTTAGTGTTAGAAATTTGAATTTTTATTGCACATTTATTTTGCACCTGAGAAGAAACAACAAAAAATATTGTGTAATGTAGGATAGCAAGATTCCATGTTTCTCGAATTTGAGGGCCATTCAGCCAGATACGACTATATGAGTCGAAGAATTCTAGTAAGAAAATAATTGAAATTCTCTCCATATTCAGAATAGGTGAAAGTAAAGTAGTATTTTTTCTTAATTCAGTGTAGCTGGAAGTACAAAACCATTTTTAGTTCGTTTGACAAAGGACAAACTAACTTGAAAGTTTACTTCGGGTTCAAGTGTCGCCACGGAATTATTAAATGATTAATTTATTAGGTGATGTGATTCAAAGTTTTTTGGCCGCTGCACTAATTTGTTTCATCATAGAAACAATTTTGTCAAAAAAAATCGGCTATATTTACAACGAAAGATTGACGGCCGACTCTAAAAATGTAATGTAAAAAAAAAAAATTGATACATGAGCAGCATGAAAGGGCGATGCAAATTTCATAATTGACCCTACATGCCTTCTATGGTCAGCTGAATTTCTTTCCGGGTCAGGGGAAAAATATGATTGAAATACTTTCATAAGGCACAATATTCAAGACAATAAAGATAATCAATCGTCTCGCTAAAACACGCTGATGAATTCTCGCTCTAACGAATCTTAGTCATGGCACACAATAGTCAACAACATACAAAATATTACATTCAATGAGCAAGGAAAATAAAACACTTTAATGGCACTTGAATTTTTTCCCGTATGTAAAATCAGGCTGTCACGACCCTCGTCCCGTTCTTATTGCGACGTTTTTATATTAAAATCTGCCAACAGTAGCAGAAAAGCGTAACAACAAAATAACTAACACACTGGATACCTATTTTTAGACATGATTTTGATAACTGCTTGGAGAGATTCATGGAAATTCATGTTATTTAACAACTGTTAGCTTGTCAAAAATCGAGTCTAAAATTCAGAGATGGATCCTGCATAGCTAGTTTCAACAGAGATTTCTTTAATCGAAGTGCGGGGAGTCGGACGTTAGGATTTTGGTGCCAGCATTCTTTCATTAAGTGCCAAATGCCCGACAGAATCTATAGAAATTATGGATAAGAACATAGTTATCGTAACAATTCATAGTATGAATCGATCTAATACAGTATAAAAGGCAGAGATTTTTCATAAACTTTTGAACTTATTGAAAAATGCATATTTACTGGATCTGATTCCCAATGCATAGGGACGACTGGTCGATACTGGTCTATGCAAACAACTTTACGCATGTCTTCAAAACTTGGATCTGACGGCACCATATCAAAAAAGGGAGGCCGGTATTCCTCGACGAATCCTGATGACACGGTACGTCGGCACATTTCCCACAGAACAAGACCTTCGAAAACATAATAAAAAAATATACGTAAAATAATTTTAAAAAATAAATAATGAATTTAAACGAAGACGCACCAAAAGCATACATGTCCACCCGTCGAAAGGATTCAAAAATACTCATGTTGATTCTGTAATGAAAAAACAGAGACGCAGAAGAATTAACAATTTCTTCCGTCCACCATACATAGGAATAGGTAATTACGTTTGATCTAATACTTCAGGGCTCATATAGCGTTTAGTGCCCACACGAGGATTGTTAGCAACATTCATTTCACCAGTTGTTTGAGTGTGAGTAACTGCCAAACCAAAATCCGCTATAACGCACATTCCATTTGACCTAACTAGAATATTTTTCGTTTTGATGTCACGATGAGCTATTGCAGGTTTGCCCTTAGAAATAAATAAAAATTGAACATAAATATGTGTTTTAAAAATAGCTAGCTAAAAAGTCAAAGTAAACAGGAACAACCGACACCCATTTCGTACCTGAGTTCCAAAAATTTCTGTGTGAAGATGGAGAATGCCACTAATAGCCGATATAGATAAATGCAACAGTTGAACTTGGTTAAGCGAATGGCGGTTGAGATGATCGTAGAGAGAACCTAAGGGATGATAATGGGTAACTAGCCACAATTGCGTAATAGAATTACGAGATGTCATGTCAGATCCAATGTATCCCAAAATATTTTCATGGCGAAACAACATTGTACTACATAAAATAAAATGTATTATTTGAAATTTTTTGGAAATAAAAAGAGAATTTAACGAATACCTATATATCTCTGTTTCTCTTGTCCATGATGCTTCATCTCTAGAAAAGAAAATTTTAACAGCAACGCTTTCTCCATGCCACAATCCTCTCCAAACCTCTCCATAACGACCTTTTCCGATACACTCTCCTAGAGTAATCTGTAAATTTGGACGCAAAAAACAAAATTTTAACCATTGAGAAGCAGCAGAAAACTACGCGCAATACCTGTTTGGCCAAAGTGCGCTGGATTAGTAGAGGCATTCCAGAGCCACTTCCAGATGTGACAGAATGCTCGAAAACTTCCTGTTTTCGAAACTTGATATTAATTATTTTTAAGGAAATGCTAACAATTTTACATACCCTTAGAGTACTGTCTCCAGCAGCTGTCACTCGTAACTCATCCCTGTAAGTGTAATCAGGATCTTGCGAACCTTCCATAGTGGTGAGCCGAGCCATTCGACGCCTGTGCCAATGCCGCATCATTAATAGAAGTACAGCCAAAACGATGCCCAAAATCACAACAGGGCACAGAATAGCTAGCATTAAGCGCAAAACAGTTGCGTAGTATTCTTCATCGTCTGAGTTGCCTGAAAAAATAAAAAATAATGACTTATAAAGCAATAGATGGTTTCTGAGCCACCACAAAGTAGCCTTTCCATTTACCTGAATATTGAGTTGTAGGAAGCATGGGAAAAGTGCCATTGTTACAAAAATCTCCTTCACAACATTCTATGGCATAAGAACTGCTTTCCTGTTGAATTTCTCCATTTCCATCAAATGACAAAGTGTTGCAGTAAAGCAAAACTTGTTCTGCATTTGTTGTACAACCCTTAGAAATGGATTCAAGCCCAGAGATATCGCGAACACGAGATTTCCAACACTAATTGTCAATAGATAAAAACTAGTTAATAAATTTTCAATTATAATATGTAATAAGGAGACCTGATAGGCATTAATGCAAATGGTTTCTTCAGAACAGTCTGGCTGTTCGCAGGAATGGCATTGATATTTAGGAAGATGCTTGTTTAAGTTAGGTAAACCAAATGTTCCATTTCCAGATATGGGGAGGCCATTTTCATCATCATCTTCAAACATACCCATTGGAAAGCTTGGCATACTTTCCAGTAAAGAGCTTGAAAAAACTAAGTCTGCAATCAAGTGAATCAACAGTTGTTTTACATATTTGATTTAAATAACACCAAATTCACAAAAGTATTGATACCACAGGCCTACCTTCACTGGAACCATCGTCGTCGGAAACAACGCATGTAAATACAAGCAGTGAAAAACTAAAGATGCGCAATGCGTTTGAATAAATCATTCTAAAAAATAGGGCGCGGGAGGAATTTCACCATCAATAAGTTTAGAGAAATCTATTAATTAACGAGCACTAAACACAGTTTAAAAGAATGTTGAGAGTTCAGCCAGCAAAAAGCAATAAAATCCCAATTTCCCAAACAAAGACTTGTTGCCGTGATGTTGCCAAATTTATAAAAACTTATTTTTATAGCATTCAGATTGGATATTGGCATTTATTACAATTTTGTCTTACCGCTTACTGTCTCAATCTAAAATAAAGTGCTCTTCAGCCAAAGGTATTTCTACGAAAATTAATTTAATTTGAATGTGGAGTGAACAACAATTTAATCTATTTATTGCTCCGATCTCCGTATAAGTCCCAACTTCCTAAGTCCCTAACGCCTGAGGTACTGCAATTAAGTTTTCCATCAATTTTTCGAGTAAAATTATTGTTTTTTAATAATAGAAAGAAGGGAATCATAAACATTTTAAAATTTTAACTGTAATCACTTACCCGCCGGAAACTCAATCAAAACGAATTCGTGAGGTGCAACAAATTTTTCAGATTGTTACTAATCTATGGACTTGGACTATGGACTTGTAAAATATGGACTTATCTTTATGTAGCGGAGTCCATAGTTTCCGGTGGAAGTCCATATTTTAGAAGTCTTTAGTCCGTAGTCCAAGTCCATAGATTAGTAACACCCAATTTTTCACACTAAGAGAGTTAGAGCACCTCATGGCAGACGAAAATAATTTGACATCTGCGTGAGGTGCAATAGGTGTCACCCTAAATTAATCAGCTGAGCTCTTGCTGAACTCAGACTTAACAACAGTCTAGGGACTCAGGACTCAGGACGAAATCCAGTTGTCACTGAATAGCATTCGCTTATTGGGTGGTGATTATCTCTATTCAGTTACTATCACGTGTGAGATAGACCTACATACCATAACGTAAATAAAATATCATATAAATATAGAGCGTTACTGCCAATCGTTCCAGAGATAACAATCGTTCCCTATTTCGTGCATGTGCATAGAAATTCTGACTGTTGCTCAGATGTAAGTAGGTACTGATCCAGTAATTACAAATTGCCCAAAGTTATGTCTGAATGTGTCTGAACTCTGAAATCAACACAATCATCACACTGTCAAACAAGTAGGTGCTGCAAGGTAAAGAAGCAGTGTTTCTTTCAATTGAGTTTTCTAGCAGATAATTTGATATTGTATTAAATTTTTTTTTTAAATATCATGTCTCTGTGCATGCATGATATAAAGAAACTAAATTATGTTTCTTTTGTAATCTGAAAGAAAAACAAATAACCAAATTATTTTATAGCAATATAAATAATTAATTGTTTTTTAAGTAAGGTTAATATATTAACGCTATCCGCGTAAGATGAATCCAAGAGAATCTGCTGCTTTCATTGCTTCTGTGTCTAAGGATGTTGAAATTAATCCATATGGCATAAGGAAAATTGCATCAGAGGTTTTTATTCCTTTTCATATTCATTTTATGTCGACAAAGAGTGATAATAATTCTGTTACTGTTTAAACCACGGTCTATTTTTTTGCCATAGATTTCACGAGCAATCGCTTCACGTGAGTTCGAACCAAGCAATATGATGATCCATTCCTATCCCCTACCTGTTACTGAAGATGTTTCAAGTATTGAATGGTAATTTCCTATTTTTCATATTTAAAAATTCGATTTTTATTGGTCTCTATTAACAGAACATAAAATCGTAGGTTATTTGTAGCTGATGCCCTAAATTTTTCATTTTGGGCTTTAGAAGAAAATGCACACTATTCTGTTGAGCTCCATGAAAAACAGTATACCGGTTACATGGCTTTATGCGCTGCGATTACTAAAGCACTCGAGGTAGAACCTAGAATAGGAAATCTTAAAATTAGCTAAATTAAATAGATTTTTTTTTAAATGATAAAGTAACGAAAGTAACTTACGTTGTTTGCATTGGTTGCTATGTATTCTCCAATTTTGATCAACATGTTCTTGCTCAGGCTGACATACCAATAACATCATCACAATATTATACCACTATAACAAAAGAAGAAGTGGACAAAATATTTATTTCAAGCACTGGAGATTCCATTCCTCTATTGCAGGAGAGATGGAGAATTTTGCAAGAATGTGGAAAAATCCTAAATGAGAAATTTGACGGAAAATTTTATAATTGCGTCAAACAATCGGAAAACAGTGCCAAGAAGCTTTTAGATTTAATTGTTTCAAACTTCCCATCATTTCGCGATGAAGGGATAATTGAAGGGAAAAAGGTTTCATTCTATAAGCGAGCACAAATTCTTGTTGCCGACATCTGGAGTACATTCAAAGGGCAGGTATTCAAAGAAAAATCAATTGTTTAATTAATTAAAAATTTTAAACTAAATCTTTTGCTTTTGAGGGTCTCGGAAGTTTTACTGATGTAGATTACATCACCATGTTTGCGGATTATAGGGTTCCTCAGGCACTGGTTCATTTTGGGGCTATGGTTTATTCAGAAAGACTTCATGGATTGTTGATGACTAATCATATGTTTTTGAATGGAGATCGAGAGGAAATGGAAATCCGTGGGTGCTCGATTCAAGTATGCTAATGATTATACGATTGAAAGTAAAAAAAAAACAAAAAAAACAAAACAATTTGTTATACATGAATTGATTTTTTAGTCTGTGGAATTGATAAAGGAAGAATTAAAATCCCATCACGTTAATGTGACAACAAATTCTTTACCAATGAACAGGTGTGTATTTTTTAAAACTGAATTCTTATCATAATTTCATTGTTAATTTCATTGTTAATTTCATTGTTAATTATTTTTTTTGTTATAATGTTATATAAAACTATAGTGCCATGATTGAC
>Ga0247722_10001592_pt1 | contig 12439 bp, 10 predicted proteins | sample MSEWelMarce3H_FC_FD_189094 | JGI IMG/M metagenome (GOLD analysis project Ga0247722, IMG submission 189094) | Subsurface sediment microbial communities from gas well in West Virginia, United States - MSEEL Well Study Marcellus 3H_FC | ecosystem: Environmental > Terrestrial > Deep subsurface >... | reverse complement strand
ATAGACGAAGACGTAACCAAAACGTATTAATTGAACAAAATGAAATTTCATATTTTGCATATTATTCAAAATTTCATTGAATTATTTTAATCGGATTCAACAATAATTAAACAATTGTCAAAATCACCTTAAAATCATTATAAATTACAACGAAAAGGTTGTAGTATGTTCTATTAATGATTATTTTTGTGCATTATTAAAAAATAAAAATTGATTTTATCATGGCCAATTCTTCATTTCTAAAGTCTTCAATTGCAAAGAAAGTTGCAATGGCGCTTTCGGGACTTTTTTTAATTTCCTTTTTATCACTACATTTTTTCATCAATTTTACTTCTGTTTTTAGTGAAGAGGTATTCAATATGATGTCTCACTTTATGGGTTACAATCCGATAATTCAATTTGTAATGCAGCCAATTTTGGTAGCAGGAGTTGTTTTTCACTTTGTAATGGGAATGGTATTAGAAATAAAAAATAGAAGTTCTAGACCTGTGTCATATGCAAATTATAATGGAGCAGCCAATTCCTCTTGGGTTTCTAGAAATATGATTATCTCTGGATTAGTGGTCCTAGCATTTTTAGGATTGCACTTTTACGATTTTTGGATTCATGAAATTAATTACAAATACATCAACGTAAACGAAATTAATCCAACAAGATATTACGAAGAATTAAATCACAAATTTGAGAGTCCAGTTCGAACAGGATTATACGCTTTGGCATTTATTTTATTATCAATGCACTTATTGCACGGTTTCAACTCGTCTTTCCAATCGGTTGGATTTAATAATAAATATTCAAAAGCACTTCACAAATTAGGATATGTATTTGCAATTATTGTCCCTTTAGGATTTATAGTTATTGCTTTATTCCATCATTTTAATCAAATTTAATACAATTTATAATGGCATTAGATTCAAAAATACCAGAAGGTTCAATTTCGGACAAATGGACAAATTATAAAGATCATATTAATTTAGTAAACCCTGCAAACAAGCGTAATTTAGATGTTATTATTGTGGGAACTGGATTAGCAGGTGGTTCTGCTGCTGCAACTTTAGCAGAATTAGGCTACAATGTTAAAGCATTTTGTTTTCAAGATTCACCGCGCCGTGCACACTCAATTGCTGCACAAGGTGGAATAAATGCTGCCAAGAATTATCAAGGCGATGGAGATTCAACTTTCCGATTATTCTACGATACTGTAAAAGGTGGAGATTATCGTGCACGTGAAGCAAATGTTTACCGATTGGCAGAAGTTTCAACTAATATTATCGATCAATGTGTGGCTCAAGGGGTGCCTTTTGCTCGTGAATACGGCGGTTTATTAGACAACCGTTCTTTTGGTGGAACTTTAGTTTCTAGAACGTTTTATGCAAAAGGACAAACAGGACAACAATTATTATTAGGGGCGTATTCAGCAATGAACCGCCAAATAGGTCGTGGAAAAATCAAAATGTTCAACCGTCACGAAATGCTAGATTTAGTTATCGTTGATGGTAAAGCAAGAGGAATTATAGCACGAGATTTAGTAACAGGGAAAATTGAAAGACACTCTGCACACGCTGTAGTTATTGCTTCTGGAGGATATGGAAATGTATTTTTCCTTTCTACCAATGCGATGGGAAGTAACGTAACCGCTGCATGGAAAATTCATAAAAGAGGCGCTTTTTTTGCAAATCCATGTTACACACAAATTCACCCAACTTGTATTCCAGTTTCTGGAGACCACCAAGCAAAACTGACATTAATGTCGGAATCTTTGCGTAATGATGGACGTATTTGGGTTCCTGCAAAATTAGAAGATGCAAAAGCAATTCGTGAAGGAAAATTAAAACCAACACAAATTGCAGAAGGCGATAGAGATTATTTTTTAGAAAGACGCTACCCAGCTTTTGGAAATTTAGTACCTCGAGATATTGCTTCTCGTGCTGCTAAAGAAAGATGTGATGCTGGATTTGGGGTTAATAAAACTGGCGAAGCAGTTTATCTAGATTTTGCTGCAGCAATTCAAAGATACGGAGTAGATCAAGCAAGATTGAAACACTTAGATGAAAATGATACTGCGATAGTTACCAAATTAGGAACGGAAGTAGTCGCTAATAAGTATGGAAATTTATTTCAAATGTATGAGAAAATCGTAGACGAAGATCCATACACTACACCAATGATGATTTACCCAGCGGTTCACTATACAATGGGTGGAACTTGGGTAGATTATAACTTACAAACTACAATTCCAGGTTGTTTCTCAATTGGAGAATCCAACTTTTCAGACCATGGAGCCAACAGATTAGGAGCTTCAGCACTGATGCAAGGATTAGCTGATGGATATTTTGTATTACCTTACACAATTGGTGATTATTTAGCTCCAGATATCAAAATGGGTAAAATTTCTACCGATTTACCAGAATTCGAAGAAGCTGAGAAAAATGTAATTGCCCAAATAGATCGATTAATGAATAATGGCGGTTCTAAACCAGCAGACTATTTCCATAAGAAATTAGGAAAAATTATGTGGGATAAAGTTGGAATGGCACGAAATGAAAAAGGGTTAATTGAAGCGCAAGCCGAAATTGCACAAATCAGAGAAGAATTCTATAAAGAAGTAAAAATCCCTGGAACTGCAGATAGCTTCAACCCTGAATTAGCAAAAGCACTTCGTGTTGCCGATTTCCTAGAATTAGGAGAATTGTTTGCAAAAGATGCTTTACATAGAAACGAATCTTGTGGTGGGCACTTCCGTGAAGAATACCAAACTCCAGAAGGAGAAGCACAACGTGACGATGAAAACTTCGCATACGTAGCTGCCTGGGAATACAAAGGAAATCCGAGTGATGCAGTGCTTCACAAAGAAGAGTTGAAATTTGAAAACGTTAAATTAGTTCAAAGAAGTTATAAATAATAATTTGTCAAATGTCCAAAGTCCAAATGTCAAATGCCTTTCGACTTAAAGACCTTCAATCGAAATAATATGAAATTAAATTTGAAAATATGGCGTCAAGAAAACGCTAATACTGCCGGTAAAATGGTAGATTATACTGTTGATCACATTGAACCAGACATGTCATTTCTTGAAATGCTTGACATTTTAAACGATCAATTAATTGTTAAAGGACAAGATACTGTAGCTTTTGACCACGATTGTCGCGAAGGAATTTGCGGAATGTGTTCTCTGTATATCAACGGAGAAGCACACGGACCAGACCGATTGGTTACCACTTGTCAATTGCACATGCGTAAATTTAAAGACGGCGATACCATTTATATTGAACCATTTAGAGCAAAAGCATTCCCAGTAATTAAAGATTTAGTGGTAGATAGAAGCGCATTCGACAGAATCCAACAATCTGGTGGATTCGTATCTGTAAATACCTCTGGAAACACAATTGATGCGAATTCTATTCCAATTCCTAAAGCCGATGCCGACAGAGCCTTTGATGCTGCAACTTGCATTGGATGTGGCGCTTGTGTGGCGACTTGTAAAAACTCATCAGCAATGTTATTTGTATCTGCAAAAGTGTCGCAATTTGCATTATTGCCTCAAGGAAAAGTGGAAGCTACCGACAGAGTTTTGAACATGGTTGCACAAATGGACGCCGAAGGTTTTGGAAATTGCACCAATACTGGAGCTTGCGAAGTAGAATGCCCTAAAGGAATTTCCCTTGACTATATCGCTCAAATGAACAGAGAATATTTAGCTGCAAGCTTAAAAGGATAATATTTTTTATAGAATAATAATAAAAGACTGTTCTGTTGAGCAGTCTTTTTTGTTTTCTTGAAGCACACGTTTTGTATTTCTTTCACTTTTCCTCCCGCCATTCGCTATATCTCTTGTGGCGAACCCCGCCACAACAGGATGCCGCTGCTGTCGGGGCTAGAAATTATGTTTTGTTTTTCTAAAGGTACTTTCAAAAGCGCAGGCACAAATTTTAGTATCACTAACTTTGATACATGAGGTGTCGTTTACTGCCATTTTCTTCGTTTTAAGACTGTTTATAACCTAAAAATGAGCCCGTTATTAGGCTCATTTTCAAGGTAAAATTCATTTTATTTATTTTCAATAGTTTAATATTGAATTGTAGAAGCATCACTAACTTTGATACATTACCCTAACTTTGATACATTACCCCATTTAATCAATAATTTGATTCAACACTGTAGCCCTCTGGTTTTACTTCTAAAAAATTTCTTTCAATATGAGTTGTATCTTCAACAATATTTCCCTTTTTAGAAATAAATATTTTTGAAGTACCTCTAAATCTATATTTTAATGTATCATTTGGCGAGGTAAACGTTCGTTCTCCTCCAGCAAAATTAGAATAAAAAACCCCATTTTTATACATGGATTTTTTAAATTCAAAATCTCCACCATCTCCACTAATAGATGCTAATTCATGAAAATCCTTTACCTTATTGTCAATCAAGGATAAAAGAATGATTGTTTTCGAATAATCATACGAATAATACATTATATACGTGTCTTTATTAATTTTTGAATAATAATAAATTTCGTAAAAATTAAAAGATTTTTTTAAGACCTTATAAAATCCAACACTGTCATTAACTTTAAAATTAGATAGTTTATTTTCATTTTTTGACAAACTATCAATAATGAATAAGTTAAATTCAGTCGGGCTTTTATCGCAAATAAATTTCAAGCTATCTTTTCTATTACCACTAAATTTGTTACATGCGAACATCAAAGTAGTTAGAACAATAATACAAATACTATAATTTTTCATAATAATTATCTTTTTCCCATGTCAACATGATAATGATTATCATGAACTTTACCTCCATTCATAACTTTTATACTACCACTATTTTTAAATTGCTCATATACAGAAGGTCCTATTAAGAATCTTATAAACCCATTATTACCTAATGCGTTTATAAAAGATTGAGTTCTCGCACTATCGAACCTACCATCAGAAACTCCTCCTTTATAACTCCCCCCAGAACCTAATAATCTAATATCAAAAGTACCTGCATCTGCATGATGCATTCCTCCTGTCGAATTTTTTGGAACTTTGCTATCTGAGGGAGATAACATATCGCCAATAGCTATAACATCATTTCCATACGTCTTTCTATAATCAACAATTGAATTAATCATTTTTGCTATATATTCTGGTTTACCCCACTGATCACCAGGTCCTTTTTCGTCATTTCTATTATAAGTGCTATACAGAACTTTACTACCTGCTGTAAATTGACTATTAAGAGCATTTGGGTTATCAACCGGCAATTCAACCATTCCCGACGAATTTGCTGCAGAATATTGCATTGACTTATCGTCTTTATATATTTCTAAAACATTTCCTGTAACTCCTCTTACATTATTCCATTCTTTTGATCTAGCATAAGTTGTACCTCTGTAAGTTTCTCCTTCTTTTGTGGTTGCCTGTGATGTGGCATTATTATCCCAATAAATATCACCATTCTCTTTTTCAACCCAATCTTCATACATACCTGTTGGGTCTGTAAATGATAAAGGATTATTGAAAGCATAACGATAAGGCGTCCAGTCGGTTGCTCTCTCCGCTAGTGGGTCAACATTCATCCATCTTCCTAAAGCTGGGTCATAATTCCTTGCTCCGTAATCGTACATATTAAGTCCCAACTCATCCTGCAATTCTTTACCGTTGTACTTATAATTATACCCACTATAAATCACTCCATTCGTAGGAGAGCTAAAAGGCGGTTTTTTCATTTCTTCAGCTAAAACGTCTATTTTTTGAAGTCTATTCCCATTCGTTTTAACTTTTGGATAAACTCCCATCCTTTTTGATTAGCTGCTTCTATTTTTGGGTTTTCAGATTTTAACCTTTCCATCTCAGCAGTATTTCCTTGTAGTTTTGCTTTAAGAAATTTGTTTACTACGACATCTTGGATATAAACAACATTTTTCTTTTTGGTATCTTCATTTTCAAATATCGCAAGAGGTTCTCTTATATTAACCTTTAAACTATCAATATAAAAATTTGATATATCAAATTCTGCACCCGATAGAGATTCATAAAATGGTGGGTTTTGGTGCTGTTCTAATTTTTTATATGGATCGGCACCATACTTAATTAATAGCTTCACTATTCTTAAATCTAATTTACTGGCTTCGTGTATAGCAGAAGTTGACGTTCCTAATTGATAATATCCTTTTTCATTGATTTCTTCTTTTTCTATAGCATAATTCGGATTTGCCCCTTTTTGCAAAAGCAACTCAATATATCGCAAGTCTATAGTATAAGGCTCTGGTTTCCAATAAAACTTACAAGCATCTATTAAAACACTATGTTTGGTTATTGGGTTAATAAAATTCGGATTTGCTCCTAAATCTATTAATTCTTTAAATGCTTCGTAATTTTCCAAGGTTACTGCCAAATCTAAGACATTAGACCCCGAAATTAGGTTGCTAATTTCTAAAAGCTTAGCATTTTTACTTACTATTTCTTTTATTTGATTAGTGTCATTTTTTTCTACTGCTTGAGCTAAGCCATAAGCTTCAGTATCGTTAAAATATTTTACACTCTTACTTTCCTGTCCACAACTCATTAGAGATAAGCAAGAAAAAACTACTAACAAAAAAGTTTTATTAATCATCATTTCTTTTTATATAGGTTAAACTTATCGGTTACTACATCCATTGTATGATTATATACTCTTTGTAGGGTACGAACAACGTCATCTGCTTTTATAAATGGTATTTGTGGAACATATGTAGCTGGTAAAGTAATTATTTTTCCTTCAGCCCTAAGTCCTATCATTCCTTGATAATGACTTAACGCTTCACCTTGCACAACGTATGCCGAAATATTAGCTGTTTTATTGCTTAAGCCTAAATTTTCTTTAGTTGCGTTTGATAATCCGGTTGCATTAAAAGTAACCGCTTTCCCTTCAACGCTTAACGCATTAGCACTTGCTAAACCACCAGCAAGAGAATGACCCGTAAACGAAACGCCAGGGTGTGCTTTGCTCTCAGCATTTGCAACTCCTACAGATTGTTTATACTGTGGTGAATTTCCACTTATTATTTGCTGTCCGTTATTCTTTGAATCTTCAGTAGAAGTAAAATTGGTTCCTGCATTAGCATAAATATATTCAGTATTTCCATTGTAAGTACCCTTATATAAAGCTCCTTTATAACCTGTTTTATCATTTTTATCTACCCTCATAACTTCCCAACCGTTTGAAGTTTTTGCTCCTACCTTAGCTTCATAAACGTGGTCAGCAATTGGCACATAGGTTTCATCAGGGCAGTCAGGACATCTACCGTCAGGGTCAGTAAGATTTACAGGATTGTTCCAGGCATAGGCATAAGGGCTTTTATCTATTTGGTTAGGGTGCTCCACTAGTGGGTCAATATTCATCCAACGCCCTATAGCTGGGTCGTAGTTTCTCGCGCCATAGTCGTACATGTTAAGTCCTAGTTCATCTTGGAGTTCCTTACCGTTGTATTTATACTTATAAGGTTTTGTAAAAATTTATGCTCTAGTTACATGTGGAATACACATTTGCACATTGGTCTTCAGGAGCCATCCAACCCTTATAAATTTTATCTTTTAATTTTACTTGAACATAAAACCATTTCCCTGAACATGATATTACCGTTAATGGTTTCGTGAAGTACTCCTTAATACTGGATATAATATTACTTCGACTATCTGGTTTAGCATACAAATGCAACACTCTATTATAAGTTGAACTATAAATTCCAACGTATTCACTTTTAATCCAACCAGCTTTTTTAATGGTGTCATTTATAGAGGTTGGTATAACTTTTAGAAGGTTTTTATTACTCTCAATAATTGAAAGGTTGTAATAAATCTCATTAATAGAATCATTGTTAATGATGTAAACTACTTTTTGAGAATTTACATTATTATACAGTGAAATTGCTTTTTTTTCTGGAATGAGAAAACCATCACATTCACACTTTTGGCTTTGACTTGTACAACTTTGTGCTATAAATAGCATTAATAAAAAAAATACTGTTTTCATATTATTTTCTTATTACTTGGAGAACTCCTTTTTTTACACCTTGCAACTGTTGATTGAATTGGTTCCAACCATTATTTGTTGAAGTACCTTGCTTATTATATAAACTCGGAACAATCAACAAACATCCTTCACTTATACCATTTTTCCCTTTATTATAAGTACCAGCAACACCACTTTGATTTGAAGTATGAATAAATATACCGTTTTTAAATCTCCTATCTGTAGTTGCATTTGGATTCGGATTATAACCATCTAGTGCAGGAACATTTCCTCTATTTTCAACTGCCCAATTTGATTTTAGTTTACCTGATTTTCCAGCGGCATCATAATTGAATTCAAATGTTCCATCTGCAATAGCCCCAAATTTTTTGCTATCAGAACCCATTGAAAAGCCGTCATAAGTTTTAATATCATCCGCTCCATCAGGTCCATAGACTGTAACTTTAGCTAGATTAGCACCTTTCCCAAATAAACTTTTACCTTCACCTAATTTTTCATCTCTACTTCCGTTAAAAACTACTACAGCTTCAGCACCATCAAGCTTTATAGTTTTATTTTGCTTTTTGCCATCTTCATCAACATACGAATACTTATGGTTGTAAGTGCTGCCTTTTTGCCAATTCCAAGAAGCTTCTTTTTCACCTTCTTTTTTATAATAAAACCAATCCTCTCCATTTGGGTCTATAAATACGATAGGATTATTTTTTACATAATTGTATGGAGAAAATTCAAAATTATTTGTATTGTCTGCCAGCGGGTCAATATTCATCCAACGCCCTAAAGAAGGGTCATAATTCCTCGCTCCGTAATCATACATATTAAGCCCCAGCTCGTCTTGAAGTTCCTTGCCGTTATATTTATAATTATACCCACTATAAAACTCAGGGTTCGAGTTAGTGCTAAGTGGTGGTCTTTCCATTTCTTCCGCCAAAACATCGGTTTTCTGAACCATGTATTTACCAAAACTACCAATTTCATGACCATTAATTGGTTGGTGTTTAACTATTATTCTAGCTTCGGTATTGTAAGAACGGTGTTTAAGTCCAAAAGGGTAATAATTGTTTTCCTCTATTTTGGTTAACAACCCTGTTTCAGGATTAATCCCGTAACTCAACCTTATGTTCCCTAAATGATCGGTATAATTATACACATAGTCAAAAGGAATTCTAACGTTTTCTGTATATTTTACATAACCTTCTGAAGTAGGAAAAAACAGCAGTTTTCCACTTTCATATTGGTAACCGTCTAAATAATCAACGGTATATACTACATTTCTTCGAGAAGCTAGGTCCACGGTTTTGGCTATTTTTTTTCCGGTTGCAGTGTAAAGATAAGAAATACTTGGAGAGTCTGACCACCTTTGAAAAACTATTTGTGTAGGTAAATTTAAATGGTTGTACACAATACTTCGAATGTTTTTGTTATCGTCCCGAGTCATGTTCCCATTGTCGTCGTATCCGTATTCTTCTGTAGTATCAGCACCGTCTTTAAAACCTTCCGTATTGGCGGTGGCATCGGTTACTTTTATGAGTTTGTTTTTTATAGTGGCATCGTATTGATAAGTCAAAATATCCATTATAGGAACGGTAGTTTGACTTTCCATTCCACCATTTCTAACCAAACTTTGAATGTTTCCGTTTTTATCGTAACTCAATTTCTCATTGAAAGTATTGACCACATCAGCAGGGTTGGGGTTGTTTGGGTTACTTGGTCGTACATACTGAGCATTGGTTAATCGATTCAACTCATCATAAGTATAGCCATAACTTCTGGTCAGGTTGTCAAAATTAGTTCTCCATCGGGTTTCTGCAATATTACCATTGTACAGTTTTTTAACCTCTGTTTGCTCATTATCCAAGGTGTTGTAATTGATTTTAAATGCGAATAATTTGTTTTTTTGAAGCATGGCGTTTATTTTCTCTTTCACTTTTCCTCCCGCCATTCGCTATATCTCTTGTGGCGAACCCCGCCACAACAGGATGCCGCTGCTGTCGGGGCTAGGAATTATGTTTTGTTTTTCTAAAGGCACTTTCAAAAGTACAGGCACAAATTTTAGTATCACTAACTTTGATATATTACCTATTTTGTTTGTGTTCACGAGCGAGACGCTCGCGCCAGCTTGGAGCAGGCATAAATTTTAGTATTACTAACTTTGATACTTTACTTGGAGTAATATTTTGAATATTAATACCCTAAATCTTTAGCCTTACAGTTCGTGTATTTTTCAAGTTTTGAGGTTATTTCTGCTTTAAATCTGGTTTGTATTCTGTTTTCTTCTTCTCTGGTAAATTCTTCTTGTTTCAACCATTTTCTTTTTCTACCAATAAAGACAGAACGAATAGCAATATCAATATGTGTTGTGTCTTTAAAAGTTTCCTCGTCTCCAATAAATGAAACGTAATACATTTCTTCTGGTTCTTCCTTAAAATAAAATATGTGGCTTTCTAAAAAATCATATCCACTTTTTGACCAATGATTATTTTCTTCCCATTTGCTGGGAATTATGTACGTTTTATGTTTAGAATTTAAACTATCTAGTGCAATCTCTATTTTTTTCTTTGATACTGGAAAACTAATAGTATTAAAACCTCCTAAAGTTCCATCACAGCTAATAAAAGAAACTAAAATCAATAAAAAATATATTTTTGTTTTATTGTTAGATAACATAATTGATTTTTTTAAATTTAAAAACTAGTTTTTAGTTGCTTCGATAATTTTCGTATAAGTATCTGTAATAAATGAGTAAACCGTTTTCGGTAAAGCACAAGCACCTAATCCAACACCTAATGCACCCGCAGTAATTTTAGTTCTAATATTTGTTGAATATATTGATATTGCTAACTCTTGAGTAACAAATTTATAATCTGTACTTATCGCATTTGTTGCAGTAAATAATCCACCAGCACCTTTAATATTCATCTTATCATACGCTAAATCGTGAATCAATCCTGGATAATCTTCAATTCTTTGAGGTTTATATGAATAATCATCATTACCCGCGTAGGTCTTTGGGTTTGATGGACCTGAATAAGTTAATCCGCCTATTCCACCAAATTGCTGTCCAACTGTTCTAGGGTCTAAAGCATTTGGAGTTAAACTTCTTTGTACGCCGTGCCAAAAATTACTAATTGATTTTTCATTTGCACTTTTTGAACCTCCTATTGTAATTTCATCAGCCAGTACTGCACCATTACTTGTTTTTCCATGACCTCCTGGTGACATTTCGCCTTGAATAAAAGAGGATGTTTGTTCGCTACTTGGAGAATTATTTAGTGCTAAATTTTCAACATCTAAATAGGACATAAAACGTTTTATATCTTCTGCTTTGTTTGTTGTATATCCATTAGCTGTTTCTTCCCATAATCCGCTAGGGTCAATAAATCGGAGTGGGTTATTAAAACAATATCGATTTGGAGTTATGTCATAAGCTAATTCTGCTAACGGATCTAAATTTGGCATTCTGCCAATATCTGGCATATATTGTCTAAATCCGAAGTCGTAAGTGTTAAGTCCTAATTCATCCTGCAATTCTTTTCTAGAAAATTTATACTTGTACCCACTATAAAATTCAGGATTCGAGTTAGTGCTATTCGGCGGTCTCTCCATTTCTTCAGCCAAAACATCGGTTTTCTGAACCATGTATTTACCAAAACTCCCAATTTCAAGACCATTAATTGGTTGGTGTTTAACTATTATTTTGGCCTCTGTATTGTAAGAACGGAGTTTTAGCCCAAAAGGGTAATAATTGTTTTCCTCTATTTTGGTTAACAACCCTGTTTCAGGATTAATTCCATAACTCAATCTCACATTCCCTAAATGATCGGTATAGTTGAATACATAATCAAATGGGTTAGTTACTCCATAGGTGTATTTTACATAACCTTCTGCTGTTGGAAAAAACAACAGTTTTCCACTTTCATATTGGTAACCATCTAAATAATCAACTGTATAAATAATTGGTCGTCTTGAGGCAATGTTCACTGTTTTGGCTATTTTTTTTCCGGTTGCTGTGTAAAGATAAGAAATACTAGGAAAATCACCTCCGTTTTGAAACACAATTTGCGTGGGTAAATTCAAATGGTTGTACACAATACTTCGAATGTTCTTGTTATCGTCCCGAGTCATATTGCCATTGTCGTCGTAGCCGTATTCTTCTCTAGTATCAGCACCGTCTTTAAAACCCTCAGTATTGGCGGTAATATCAGTTACTTTAATTAATTTATTTTTAGAATTGGTATCGTATTGATACGTCAAAACATCCATTATCGGAACGGTAGTTTGGCTTTCCATTCCACCATTTCTAATTAATGTTTGGATGTTTCCGTTTTTATCGTAACTCAATTTCTCATTGAAAGTATTGACCACATCAGCAGGGTTGGGGTTGTTTGGGTTACTTGGTCGTACATACTGAGCATTGGTTAATCGATTCAACTCATCATAA
>Ga0247722_10001591_pt1 | contig 12448 bp, 11 predicted proteins | sample MSEWelMarce3H_FC_FD_189094 | JGI IMG/M metagenome (GOLD analysis project Ga0247722, IMG submission 189094) | Subsurface sediment microbial communities from gas well in West Virginia, United States - MSEEL Well Study Marcellus 3H_FC | ecosystem: Environmental > Terrestrial > Deep subsurface >... | reverse complement strand
ACCCGTTAAAGTCTGGCGACCATAGCGAGGTGGCCCCACTCCTTCCCATCCCGAACAGGACAGTGAAACACCTTAGCGCCGATGATAGTGCAGATTACCTGTGTGAAAGTAGGTCATTGCCAGACACGCCATTAGTAGTAAAGACGTAGTAAACAAACCCCCGTACTCGAAAGAGGCGGGGGTTTTGTTTTTTGCGGAAAAAATGTGGGCTGCGGCGTAACGATAAATTGCTGTGGTTTGCGTGTTGGGTTACGCGATAAAGCTACTAACCCAACCTACGTGAGATTAACCTCGCACGCAGACTGCTAACCACAACCTATGCGAGATCAACTCATACATCTAGCCGCTAAGCCGATCTACATGGCTAACTCGATCAGCGTGAGGTTCGTTTATGCTTGAGCTTTTAATAAGCACTGTGAATGATCCTTAGTAGCGTACACTCATTTCTTAATACGCCAGCTTGGCGTTAGGATGATGTATGACCGCTGGAAAAGTAACAAAGAAAGCCAAAACTCAAGTTTTGGAGCATCTGCCCAGCCTTGTTGTTCCGCTAGACACTCCCTCCGCTGTTTCTTTCCCCATTGTTGGTATTGGCGCTTCTGCGGGTGGTTTGGCGGCGTTTGAAGCGTTTTTTTCGGGAATACCCGTAGATGTTGATATGGGAATGGCTTTTGTATTGGTGCAGCATCTTGCTCCGGATCATAAAAGCATTCTCAGCGATTTAGTTCAGCGCTACACCCCTATGCAGGTCTTTGAAGTTGAGGATGGCAAGTGCAGCCCAATTGTGCTTACATTATCCCTCCCAACCACGATATGGCTTTTTTGAATGGTGCGCTGCACTTGCTTGCGCCTGCTGAGCCACGTGGACATCGTTTGCCCATTGATTTCTTCTTCAGCTCACTGGCGCAAGATCAGCATGAGCTGGCTATTGGTATTGTGCTATCTGGCTCAGGCAGTGACGGTACTTTAGGCTGTCGGCAGATTAAGGGTGAAGGTGGTATGGTGATGGCGCAGACGCCTGCCTCTACCGAGTTTGATGGTATGCCTGGCAGTGCGATTGCCACCGGCTTGGTTGATTACACGCTAAAGCCTGCGGATATGCCTGCTAAGTTGATGGCTTATGTCGCGCAAGAATTTGGTAAGTCGACTAGTACTGTCGTGAAGCCTATTGTCAGAGATGAAAACTCGCTCAAGAAAATTTTTATTTTATTGCGCACACAAACAGGCCACGATTTTTCTCAGTACAAGCCGAGCACGATATTAAGGCGAATTGAGCGACGTATGGCGGTGCATCAGCTTGATACAACTGAGCAATATGTTAAATATTTGCAGAAGATGCCCGATGAAATAGAGGCTTTGTTTTGCGATATTTTAATTGGTGTCACTCATTTTTTTAGAGACACAGAAGCTTTTCTGGCGTTAGAAGAGCAGGTGATTCCTCTGCTATTTAAAGGGAAGCCTGCTGGGGCAACCATTCGTGTTTGGTCGACGGGCTGCTCGACTGGCGAAGAAGCGTATTCCATTGCTATTTTGTTGCAAGAGCAACAAGAGGCGCTCAAGCAGAATTACACACTACAAGTTTTTTCTACCGATATGGATCGCCGAGCGATTGCCACCGCCCGTGCAGGACTATATCCGTCAACGATTGCTGCAGATATTTCTCCACAAAGGCTAGCGCGTTTTTTTACCGCTGAAGCCGATGGTAGTGCCTACCGAATCCACAAAGGCATCCGCGATATGTTGGTTTTTTCTGAGCAAGATGTGATTAAAGATCCACCTTTTTCTAAATTAGACCTCATCAGCTGCCGCAATCTGATGATTTATATGGGGGCCGAGCTACAGAAAAAGCTGATCCCCATGTTCCACTATGCGCTGAACCCAAGCCGCTTTCTATTTTTGGGTACTTCAGAAACCGTGGGTGAATTCTCTGATTTATTTGCTGTCGTTGATGCTAAATCCAAGCTTTATCAGCGAAAACAAGATGCTTATGGCAGGCAAAAAGCATTTCAGCCTCCCATCGCGATGAGCGAAGTGGCTCTTCCTCCGGCCGCAAGCAAACTAAGTGGCCCAGCAAAGCGCTCTTTACGTGAAGTCACCGAGCAAGCGCTCTTGCAGCAGCTGGCACCGGCCGCAGCCTTGGTGAATAAGTACGGCGATATCCTGTATTTGCATGGGCGCACGGGCATGTATTTAGAGCTGCCTGAAGGCGAGGCGGGGATTAATAATATTTTGAAGATGGCGCGTGAAGGATTGCGCCGTGAGTTGATTGCCTCCTTGCATAAATCAGTGAGTAAAAATGAAACGATACAACGGCTTAATTTGAGCGTTAAAACCAATGGACATTTCACGCCGGTTAACATGACGATACGCCCAGTCGTGATGGGGACGTCTGCAGAAGGGGCGCTGTATTTGATCATTTTGGAAGACGCAACGCGGCTTCTTCCTCCCGCTTTGCCGATTAGCTTAGCCCTGCTTGAAGGCGGGGAACACAGCAATATCGATGCACGGATTGCCGCTTTAAATGAAGAACTTTGCGCTAAAGATGAATATCTTCAGGTGAGTAATGAGAAGTTAGAAACCATTAACGAAGAGCTCAAATCTTCTAATGAAGAAATGCAGTCAGTAAACGAAGAGCTGCAATCGACTAATGAAGAGCTGGAAACCTCTAAGGAGGAAATGCAATCGATTAATGAGGAGTTGACCACGGTAAATATGGAATTACAGACCAAGGTGGCTGATTTATCCCGCGCCAGTAATGATTTAAATAATCTGCTGGCTAGCACAGGGATAGGCACTATTTTTGTTGACCATGCGCTGCATATTCTGCGTTTTACCCCAGCCGCGACCAAGATCATTAATTTGATTTTAAGCGATGTAGGCCGGCCCGTTGGGCATACCGTGACTAATTTACGCGGCTACGGGCAATTAGTCTGCGATGTGCAAGCCGTGCTCAATACCCTGATTCCAAAAGAAATTGATGTACAAACCGAAGCGGGTAAATGGTACACGATGCGTATTCAGCCTTATCGCACGCTGGATAATATGATTGAGGGCGCGGTGATTACCTTTGTAGATATTACTGAAATGGTGCAAACCAGAGAGGCACTACGTAAAGCCAATGAGCTACTGCGTTTAGCCGTTGTGGTACGAGACGCGCATGATGCCATTACGGTGCAAGATTTAAATGGCCGCATGTTGGCCTGGAACCCAGGCGCTGCGCGGATGTATGGCTGGAGCGAAGCCGAGGCACTGTTGATGAATGTGGCTGATCGGATCCCCTTAGCATTGCGAAAAGAAGCCTTGCTGCAAGTACATCAACTCAGCCAGTTAAAAATTCTGGAGCCCTACCATACCCAACGTTTGAGCAAGAGCGGTGATATTTTAAAAGTGTCCATGACCTCTACGGCCTTGGTGAATGAGGCAGGCGCAATGTATGCCATTGCCACTACCGAGCGAGCTACAGATACGCAGCATGGAGTACAAAAACATGGCAGATAAAAAGGATGCTGTTTTGGCGGCAGAACTCGCTTTACGTGTGTAAGCCGAAGAGCAGGTACGTGAGAATTCTCCAGAATTATTAGAAGAGGTTAGTACCATGGTGCTACAAGAAACACAGCGGCTGCTGCATGAATTACGCGTGCATCAAATTGAATTAGAAATGCAAAATGAAGAGTTGCGTCGAACGCAAATGGATTTAGACGCGGTGCGCACACGTTATTTCGATCTTTATGATTTGGCTCCCGTGGGCTATTGCACCATCAGTGAAGAAGGGCGAATTTTGCAAGCCAACCTCACCGCGGCCACGCTGCTTGCGAGTAACCGCAGAGCCTTGGTGAATCGGCCATTCAGCCAATTCATTGCAAAAGAAGACCAGGATATTTTTTATTTATTAAGTAAGCAGCTGTTGGAGACGCGTGAGCCACAGATTTGCGAGCTGCGTATGCTAAAAAGCGATGATCTGCAATTTTGGGCGCATTTGGTCGCCTCTGCTCATGTCGATCAAGAGGGGAGTCCTGATCTGCGCATCGTGCTGAGTGATATTAGCGAACGTAAGCTGGCGGAAGAAGTACAGCTGAAAGAAGGCAGTTTACAAAAAGCGATTTTTAATAGCGCTAATTTTTCGAGTATTGCGACCGATGCGCAAGGCGTGATTCAGATTTTTAATGTAGGCGCAGAATGCATGCTGGGCTATACGGCCGAAGAGGTGGTGAACAAAATTACGCCTGCTGATATTTCTGACCCACAAGAAATCATTGAAAGGGCCAATGCACTGAGTGTTGAGCTGGCTACGTCTATTTTACCTGGCTTTGAAGCTCTGGTATTTAAGGCTTCCCGTGGGATTGAAGACATCTACGAGCTGACTTATATCCGCAAAGATGGCAGCCGTTTCCCCGCCGCTGTATCGGTAACGGCGTTGCGGGACGCGAGAGAAATGATTATTGGCTATCTCTTGATTGGCACGGATAACACTGCACGTAAGTTGGTAGAGGCTGAGCGGATGCTGCTTGATCAGGCTTTGCAGCTTAAAAATACCGAATTAGAGCGCGCTACCGCTGTGGCCGAAAAAGCCAATTTAGCCAAATCGGATTTTCTTTCCAGCATGAGCCACGAATTACGCACCCCGCTCAATGCCATTCTTGGCTTTGCCCAACTATTGGAATCGGGTTTACCCGAGCCCAACGCCTCTCAAACGCGCAGTATTGATCAGATCTTGAAAGCGGGTTGGTATTTGCTGGAGCTAATTAATGAAATTCTCGATCTGGCCTTGATCGAGTCTGGCAAATTATCACTCTCAATGGAGCCTGTTTTACTGACCGATGTAATGCGTGAATGCGAAACAATGATAGAGCCACAAGCGCAAGGTCGTGGCATTAGCGTGGCGTTTCCACCTGAAAACTTACCCTACTTTGTCTATGCAGATCAGACTAGGCTGAAGCAGGTGCTGATTAATCTGCTTTCTAATGCGATTAAATACAATAAAGAAGGCGGCTCGGTGGTGGTTGAATGCACCTTAAGCCAGCCTGATTCTATTCGTATTAGCTTGAGGGATACCGGTGCGGGGCTGGCGCCAGAGCAGCTATCACAATTGTTTCAGCCGTTTAATCGTTTGGGGCAAGAGGCGCATATAGAAGGAACTGGCATTGGTTTGATTGTGTGTAAACGCTTGGTTGAATTAATGGGCGGCGTGATTGGTGTGGAAAGCCACTTTGGTGAAGGAAGCACTTTTTGGCTTGAATTGAGCTTGGTTAATGAGCCGCTACTTCTCGATCATTTGGAAGAGCCCATGATCGTTGCACCGCCTCCTTTACAAGGCGCGTCGTACACCATGCTCTATGTTGAGGACAATCCGGCCAACCTGATGTTGGTGGAAAGTTTAATGATGCGCAGGCCAGATATTCGCTTACTGAGTGCGAGAGATGGAAAGCGGGGAATTGAGATTGCCCGTGCATCGTTGCCCGACATCATTCTCATGGATATTAATCTGCCAGGAATCAACGGCATCGAGGCTTTACAAATTTTGGCCCAAGATCCAAATACAGCACCTATTCCGGTGGTGGCGATCAGTGCCAATGCGATGGCTCGTGATATTGATAAAGGCTTAGCAGCGGGGTTTTTTCACTATCTGACTAAGCCTATTAAGCTGGATGAATTTATGGAGACTTTAGATCTAGCTCTGAATTTTGTGAAAACAGAAGCTATTCGGATGAATAAAAAGGAAAAATTATCATGATTCATCATTCTGAAATCCGGAGTGCCAGCATTCTGATTGTTGATGATCAGGAGGCTAATGTCAGCTTATTTGAGCAATTATTGAGCGATGCTGGCTATACCCAAGTTGCCTCAACCATGGACCCAACTACGGTCTGTGAGCTGCATCGGAAAAACCGTTATGACTTGATTTTGCTTGATTTGCAGATGCCGGTGATGGATGGCTTTCAAGTGATGGAATGCCTGAAAACCAATAAAGATGACGCTTATTTATCGGTGTTGGTGATTACTGCGCAGCCGGGGCACAAGCTGCGTGCTTTGCAGGCAGGTGCTAAAGATTTTATTAGCAAGCCTTTTGATTTAGTTGAAGTTAAAACACGGATTCATAACTTACTGGAAGTACGGATTTTATATACAGAACTTGAAAGTTATAGCAAGGTATTGGAGGCAAAGGTCGCTGAGCGAACGGCCGAATTACGCGAAAGTGAGGCACGCTATCGCAGCCTGACCGAGCTTGCCTCTGACTGGTATTGGGAGCAGGACGAGCAGATGAACTTTACCAAAGTATCTGGCCCTGTTTTAGAAATGCTGGGTATTCGAGTTGATGCGCTGGCTAGCGATGTGGGTGATGGGGTGGAAGAGGGCTGGGATGAAGATGAGCGCCAAAAATTACAGGCCACCATCAACGCGCGACAGCCTTTTCTAGATTTTGTGTTTAGCCGTGTTCATCCCGATGGATCAGCGCAAAAGTTTCAAGTCAGTGGCGAGCCCATGTTTGATCGATCCTGCCGCTTTATTGGCTATCGGGGCATTGGTGTAGAGCTGACTTCTAAGTGAAAAAATTTCTTTCGATGGTTCCTCATGCCAGCAATACATAGTCCTCAACAAAATCATCTGCTGGCTGCCTTACCAGCGGCCGAGCTTGAATTATTGGCCGTGCACTTGGAGTTAGTGCCGATGCAGCTCGGCGATATGCTTTACGGGCCGGGTGAGCAATTGTGCCATGCTTATTTTCCAACTTCCTCGATTGTCTCACTGCATTATGTAATGGAATCGGGTGCTTCAGCTGAAACGGCTGGGGTAGGTAATGAAGGCGTGGTGGGCGTGTCTTTATTTATGGGAGGAGACACCACGCCTAGCTCTGCGGTGGTACAAACGGCGGGTTACGCTTATCGACTATCGCGCCATACTTTAAAAGAAGAATTTAACCGTGGGGCGGCTTTGCAGAGTCTATTACTACGCTATACCCAAGCGCTGATTACCCAAATGGCCCAAACCGCGGTGTGCAATCGGCATCATTCCGTCGAGCAGCAGCTTTGCCGCTGGCTATTACTCACGTTGGATCGCCTCAGTGGCAATGAACTGATTATGACGCAGGAATTGGTGGCCAATATGCTGGGTGTACGGCGGGTAGGGGTGACGGAAGCGGCTGGAAACTTGCAACGTGCAATCAGCTATCGCCGTGGCCATATTGCGGTGTTAGATCGCTTGGGGCTAGAGCAACACACTTGTGAGTGTTACGCCGTGGTCAAAAAAGAATTAAGTCGGCTTTTGTCTGATGTGTCCGACGCATCCAGCCACTAAGCAGCGATTAAATATTTTTCATAATGCTTGAGTAGCTGGTTTTGTCGGCTTCATAGCATTGGCAAGCGGCCATTTTTAAGCCCTTTCGGTCGAGTATCGTGATCTCCCCACGGCTATAGCGAATCAGTTTGTGATTTTGCAAAGTGGTGGCGGCCGTGGTGACCCCTACGCGGCGCACGCCCAGCATATAGGCTAGAAATTTTTGCGTAATGTGAAAGGTGTCCGAATGCGCCCGATCTTGTGTCATTAATAGCCAGCGCGCCAACCGTGCTTCAATGACATGAAAGCGAGCGCAAGTTGCGGTTTGCGCCAGCTGCTTGATGATCACATAGAGGTAGCGCGGTAGGATATATTGCAGCGCTTTGCTGTGTTGCAACTCTTCGCAAAACGCCTTGGCCGTCATGCGTAGTACTGTTCCTTGCCCCTGCACCAAAGCATGTAGCGGCGAAATCTCCACTCCTAAAGCAAGCGAGGCACCGAGCATGCCTTCATTGCCGATTAATCCCACTTCTAGCGTGGGATGTCCATTCATCGATGCCAATAGAGAAATAAAACTTTCTAGCGGAAAATAAACGTACTGGATGCAGGCACCAGGCTCCGCGAGTACGTCGGAAAACTTCAGTTCGAGCGCTTCGCAGCGTGCTAAAAATCGCTGCTGATCTTGGATTGGTAACGCCGCTAGCAAACGATTGCAGCTGAGCGCATGCAATGAGGGTGGCATGAATTAATTTCTCCCTAGTGCTCAAAGAATGGCAAGGAAAATACTCAGAGGGCCGAGCAAGCGCTCTTGTATGGTTATTTTTAAATAGAGAAAAACCTGAGTTTCTCTGCTGCCTCGCCCTTTTCTTTATCCCCATTGTTTTTATCGAGAGGCATTGCTTTGAGTGCTGCTATTTGGGGTGCTTTGCGGGCAAGGCAGAGATAAAAATGTATTGAGTTAAATATAGTGCTTTGAAATAGCAGGATTGTCTGAGCGTTAACGTACAGAGGGTAGGTTTTTTTTAACCTTAAGCAATCAGTTAGATGGCAATGGGGGAGGTTCTAATAGCTTTCTAATCATGACAAAAAATAGCCCTATGTGCGTCAGCGTACCGATCGAGTAAAAAAATCAGCTTATAACTGGTGCATGTGGGGAAAACCCCACTCACTGTTTAGAGAGGAACATCATGCCTAAAAAATCAAAACAATGGTTCAAGCTCTTGGGCACTAGCGCCGTTTTACTCATGGCCGGTTGTAGCAGTATGAAAACACCTGCTACTGCCGATGTCGCCGTATCTGATGCTGCCGTTGAAAATGCAGCAGGAGCGGGCGGGGCTAAATATGCGCCCGTAGAAATGAATATGGCGCGAGAAAAAATGCAGCGCGCGCATAAGGCAATGGCGGCTAAGGATTTCAAGCTCGCTGCAGAGCTAGCTAATCAGGCTGAATCGGATGCCAAACTAGCACAAAGTAAAGCGAATTCGGGCAAGGCAGAAGTCGCAGAGCAAGCACTACAGGACGATATTAGAGTGATGCGCGAAGAGCTAAACCGCGCAAATAAATAATCAGCTCGCCCCGTTTCTTGATTATGAAAATGCTTCATCTTCACGCTTAAGCACTTTCGTAATCAGGCCCTACTCTGTTGATTGTATTTTGCTACGCAGATGTACTGTGTGGCTTCAAGGATTTCATCATGAATAAGAAAATTGTTACGCCTATATTATTGGCAATCGCCGTGTTGATTGCTGCTTGTGGAACAGCACCTACAAGCACAGGTTTATTGGATCAAACACGGATAGATTATGTGGCCATACAAAATGATCCGGCGGTATTAACTTATGCCGCTGTAGAAATGAAGCAGGCGGGGGATGCTTTAAATAAAGCGAATGCAGCGGCGATCAATAAAGATAGTGAGAAAGAAATTGATAATCTGGCCTATTTGGCAAAACAGAAAATTGCGCTAACACAGGAAGTAGCCAAGCAAAAAGCCAGCGAGGCTGGAGTTGTGAATAGCGCAAAAATAAGAGATCAAGCGCGGCTAGAGCAGCGTACCAAGGAGGCCGATCAGGCTAAAGTGGAAGTGCAGAATGCTAAAGCCCATGTCAGCCAGCTTGATCAACAATTGGCAGACTTAAAAGCAAAAAAAACCGAACGTGGCATGGTGGTCACTCTAAGTGACGTGCTTTTTGGTACAGATCTATCGCGCTTGAATGACGTGGGGATGCAAACGGCTAAAAAATTAGCCGATGTTTTACAGCAAAACCCAAATCGCACTGTCCTCGTTGAAGGCTTTACCGATAGCACTGGGGCCGCTAAGCACAACCAAGGTTTGTCTGAACGCCGCGCTACAGCCGTGCGCAATGCTTTGCAAGAATTGGGTGTTGCAGATAGCCGTATTGCCATTCATGGCTATGGCGAGGCTCATCCTGTGGCCTCAAATAAAACAGCCGATAGCCGTCAACTCAACCGACGCGTTGAGATTATTCTTTCTGACGATACTGGCCGAGTAACACCACGTTAAGCAGCGTCACATCCTATTTTTCTGTTCTTTTTTAAATCGAGAAAAATCATGAGTGATATTACAAATATCTATCCAGGTATTGATATTGAGGAAATAAGAGCGGCAGCTAAAGATATTAGCAATGGCGCGGTCACCGCGGGGTATCAGGGCAACCGCCAGCAAGTGGTGGCGATGCTGAATGACGCTTTAGCCACAGAATTAGTCTGTGTTTTGCGCTACAAGCGGCATTACTACACTGCCAGCGGCTTGCTAAATGGGCCCATTCGGGCGGAGTTTTTGCTGCATGCACAAGAGGAGCAAGCCCATGCGGATTTGCTAGCCGCACGGATTGTGCAATTGAATGGTAAGCCGGATTTTAACCCCAATACCCTTACGGCCCGTAGCCACGCTGAGTATGACGACTCAGACAATATTTTGGCCATGATTAAGGCCAATTTGATTTCTGAGCGGGTAGCGATTGAATCTTATCGCCAGATGATCAAAGACCTCGGCGATACCGATCCAACAACTCGTCTCTTGCTTGCCGGAATTATGGCGAAAGAGGAAGAGCACGCCGATGATATGCGGGATCTACTCGTAACCTGATTGGGCTTGCCCCTGCTTAAGCCTAGTTATATTTTCGGGGCCGATTTTTTACCTATATGAAGGAATTAATTATGTTTGGAAACCATACAAAGCCGCTTAATACCGATGTAGCGAGCCTCGTTAAAGATGCGCAAGCACTGTTGCAATCAGCAAGATCATTGACTGGTGAAAAGGCGGATGAGGCGGTTAATCAGGGCATGCTGCGGCTAGATCGCGTTCTACTCATGGCACGGGATGTGCAGGGAAGTGCTGTGGAAGCGAGTAAATCCATCGTGTGTTCAACTGGGGAGTGTGTAAAAGCTAACCCATGGCGCTCGGTGGCAGTTGCTGCTGGCACAGGGCTATTGCTAGGCGCTATCTTGGGCCGTAGTAGTAAGTAATATTTCCAGACGGGTACTCAGCGCTTATTTATTAGTAGCAATAGTTTTGCTGGGCTTTTATCTAAACTGGAGCGAGTTGTTCTAGCTTGGGCAAAATTGCGCACGCGTTAATTAAAATTGTTTTTGGTTTTAAGTTTTGCCGTTTTATTGGCATGGTTCGCGATTGCGTATGGCACTATTTTGATCGTCTACCTGACTTGGGAGAGCCTGGGGTGTTGGATCTGGTGCATTTTGTGCTTGATTTTTTACAACCTAAGCATTGAGTTCGGTTTATTGGCTGCGCTCTATGCTTTGCCTTTGCGTACTTACCTCTAGTGCGGGATACATTAGAGGCATAAGTATCTACACAACTTACACATAAAAATATAATGAGCGTTATGAATATAAAAAAAACTAACTGGCATCGATGCTCGACTATCTCAGCGTTACCAACAACTACTGCTCGAACACATGAATGCCAGTGAACCATTAAGCGCGGGAGGGAAATCGTTGCCGAACAAAACAACAAGTTTTGCCAGTACGCAGGCTGCATACCGTTTCTATAACAATGAATCGGTCACCTTGCCCGTATTGCAAGAACCGCTCACTTTAGCCGCACAAAGTGGAATCATAGCGCACTGCACATCCTATGCCTTATGCGTCCACGACTGGTCTCGTTTGGCTTATAAGCATGCTAACAAATCGGATCGCTATGCCATTACCCATGCCACGGATGTGTGCTACGACTTACAAACCAGCCTGATTGTGAGCGATTCGACAGGCATTCCAATTGCACCGGTCGCTCAGCGTTTAGTCAGCGCCAATGGCAGCTATGCCAGCTATCAAACAATAAATCCAGTGCCTGAAGTGAAAGCACATTTAGATGAGGTCACCGATTGTATCCAGCATCTTGAGCAGCAAGATTTTGCCAAGCCCTTGGTGCACATCATTGATCGAGAAGCAGATTCGGTGCGTCATATGCGGCAGTGGAGCGCAGCTGGAGCGCTTTGGTTAACCCGCAGCAGAGATCGCTCTGGTGTTGAATATCAAGGCCGATCAATCCCTTGCCAAGATTTGGCCAATGAGTTGCAGTTTGAGAAAGTGCGTGAAGTTCACTTTAACGATCAAACCTGCTGGCAATGGGTCGCTGAGGCTTCGGTACGGATTACTCGTCCCACGCATACCACCGCCAATGGCAAGAAAATCAGGATTCCGGGGCCGGCGATTGAGGCGAGATTGGTCGTAGCTCGTTTGCTCTGCGCACAGGGAAATGTCGTGGCGCAATGGCTGTTATTAAGCAATGTAAGCGATGTTCCGGCTAGCACGATTGCACTGTGGTATTACTGGCGCTGGCAAATTGAGTGCTACTTCAAACTACTGAAAAAAGCAGGACACAACCTAGAGTTTTGGCAGCAAGAATCTGCCCCCGCGATCGCTAGGCGGCTGATGGTAGCCAGCATGGCGTGTGTGACGGTTTGGGAAATAGCGGCGGACCAAAGTGAAGAAGTAGCAGAATTGCGGCGTTTTTTAATCAAGCTCAGTGGTCGACAAATAAAACGTGGTCAAGACTTTACCCACCCTGCGCTACTGGCAGGGTTGTGGGTCTGGCTTGCGATGCAGGAAGTGCTCTCGGCGTATTCAGAAGATGAGTTGGCGGCATTGAAAAAATCTACCCAACAATTCATAGGGAGAGTTGTGTAGATACTTATGC
>Ga0247722_10001590_pt1 | contig 12449 bp, 13 predicted proteins | sample MSEWelMarce3H_FC_FD_189094 | JGI IMG/M metagenome (GOLD analysis project Ga0247722, IMG submission 189094) | Subsurface sediment microbial communities from gas well in West Virginia, United States - MSEEL Well Study Marcellus 3H_FC | ecosystem: Environmental > Terrestrial > Deep subsurface >... | reverse complement strand
GAGAAAGAAAAGGCAGAAGAGAAGGAAGAACAAAAAGGAGAAGAAAAGTCCGAAGAAAAAGGGGAACAAAAAGCTGAAGAGAAAGAAGAACAAAAAGAAAGAGAACCTGTTGGTAAAAAGAAACAAACAAAACGTGTATATGAACGGTATCAAATAGATGCAAATGCAAAAATCGGTAAAAAATTAGTCGTGAATCGTTTGCCTAAGAGAGAACAATTTAATGTGAGAACATCTGAATATTATATGAATAATCGCAAATTGTATATTGAACAAATTAGTCAATTATTTAGACCTTATAGAAAAGAAATTCTAGAGAATGCCGAAAATGCATCATGTGATACTCAGGGTTCTAAAATCGATTTTAAATTATTAACTCATCAAAAAGTGGTCCGCGATTATTTGAATCTATATACTCCTTATAGAGGATTGTTATTATATCACGGATTAGGCTCTGGTAAAACATGCACATCGATTGCTATTGCAGAAGGAATGAAAACCAATCGAAGAGTCATTGTAATGACGCCTGCATCTTTGCAAATGAATTTTTTCAGTGAAATCAAAAAATGCGGAGATGTTATGTATAAAAAGAATCAATATTGGGAATTCATATCCATTATAGGAAATCCTGATTATGTGGATATATTGGCGAATGTTCTTCATATTCCAAAGGAAACCATTATTAAAAAAAAGGGGGCTTGGTTGGTAGATGTTACCAAAAAAACCGCCAATTTCGAAACCCTTGAAACAGAAAAGCAAGAAGCCATTGATGAGCAATTGAATTTGATGATTCAAGAAAAATACTGGGCAATTAACTATAATGGTCTTTCTATGGCGCGTTGGAAAGAATATACCAATGATAATACAGTCAATATTTTTGATAATTCCACTATTTTGATTGATGAGGCTCATAATTTTGTAAGTCGTATTGTGAATAAAATAAACAAACCGGATTCTCTTTCTTATATGTTATATGATGCTCTTATGAAAGCAAACAATGTAAAAATTGTCCTTCTTACGGGAACTCCTATAGTAAACTATACAAATGAATTGGGTATTTTATTCAATATTTTGCGCGGATATATTAAACAATGGACTTTTCAATTAAATATAAAATCCACTGCGAAAAAAGGGTTTAAATTGAATAAGGAAGAAATTATGCACATGTTAGATAGAGCGAATTTTAACACTTATGATTATATTGAATATTCTGGAAATAAATTAATGATTACCCGAAATCCATATGGATTTATTAACACGAATAAACGTTCTTCTTCGAGACGAGGAGGAAAGGGATCAAAAAAGAAGAATACACATAAAATAGTCATAAAAACAAAGCAGTTAAATAAAACCAAGAAGCAGCGAGATTTTGAAAAATCGGGATTTAATATTCATAATAATATCATTGAATTAGACCCTCATTTTAATAGTGATTTGGAACCTTTAAAAATGGAAGAAACCATTGAATACAATAATCGTATTTTTACAGACCCGCATAAAGGCGGCTCTATTGAAGAAGATTACAATGGAGTGACCTTGGATGAAACCGGCAATATAACCGATGAACAATTTGTCCGAATATTAAAAACCATTCTAAGAAACAATGATTTGGAAATAGTTGAATCTGGGTCTAGTTACGATGAATTTAAAGCACTTCCCGATGACTCTGAAACCTTTTTAAATATGTTTATAGACAAAGAAAATGCTTTGGTAAAAAATGAAAATGTATTTAAAAAACGTATACTCGGATTAACCTCTTATTTCAGAAGCGCCCAGGAAAATTTATTGCCCCGTTTCGTAAAAACAGAAGCCGGTGAAAATATTCATTTTGTTCCTGTTGAAATGAGTGAATTCCAGTTTACACAGTATTCCAGAATACGAAAAGAGGAAGCGGAACAAGAAAAAAAGAAAAATCAACGAAAACAAAAACTAATTAAAAAAGGAAAAACCGAAGATATTTATAATATATCCTCTTCCTACCGAGTTTTTTCGAGAGCGGCTTGTAATTTTGTATTCCCAAATCCACCTGGAAGACCTATGCCTGCATTAGGTGAAAATGATATGGAATTAGATGAAAACGACGTAGATGCGATTTCACCAGAAGAATTACCTGAAGTCAATAAATATATATCTGAAGAAGATGTGCAATCGATTAAAGATTCAAAACCATCTCAATTAGATTATGCGGCAAGAATTAAACGTGCTTTGAAAATGTTAGAATACGACCCCGAAAAACCCGAAGAGGAACAGTATTTAACAAAAGACAAATTATCCATGTATAGTCCCAAATTTTTGAAAATATTGGAAAATTTGTTGGACGAGGACAATCGCGGGCTCCATTTAGTATATAGTCAGTTTCGAACAATAGAAGGTATTGAATTATTAAAACTCATTATGGAGGCGAATGGATTTGCCGAGTTTAAAATAAAGAAAAACTCGGATTCTATATGGGAATTGGATATTGCCGAAGAAGACATGGGAAAACCAAAGTTTGCCCTTCATACAGGAACAGAATCCCCAGAAGAAAAAGAAATTATTCGAAATATTTACAATAGCTCATGGTCAAATGTTCCTTCTTCTATTACAACTCCCCTTCGTGAAATATCCACAAACAACTATTACGGAGAATGTATTAAAATACTTATGATTACTGCATCCGGTAGAGAAGGTATTAATTTGAAAAATACCCGTTTTGTTCATATAGTAGAACCTTATTGGAACATGGTAAGTATAGAACAGGCAATTGGAAGAGCCCGTCGTATTTGCAGTCATCAAGATTTACCAGAAGAAGACCGAACGGTAAAAGTATTCATGTATTTATCGGTATTTAGTGAAAGCCAGAAAACGGGAAAACAAAATATAGAATTAATGAATCGCGATACTAGCAGAATAGATGATAGACCCATTACCACTGATGAGAGTCTTTTAGATACAAGTATTATAAAAGATAAAATCAATCAAAAGTTATTAGAAGCGGTAAAATCAACTGCTATGGATTGTTCTCTTTATAACAGTAGCAACAAAGAAGAAAATATTGTTTGTTACAATTTAGGCAAAATAACAAGCAATGCATTTGCTAGTTACCCAACTCTTGACCAAGATATGGGAGAATTAGATGATTTAAATAAAAAAGTGGTTGGAATAAAATTAAAGAAAACAAAACCCATCGATGGTGTGGTTTATGCATTTGACCCTAAAAATATGGATTTATATGATTTGGAAAGTTATGAACAAGCCAAACAGAAGAAAGGTCAACTTATATTGGTGGGAAAATTAAAACAAGAAGGAAGACGTTATGTGGTTGACCGAGTATAAACAGAATTCTCTTTTTATAATATATAATATCATATATTATATCATTACTATAATCATTTATTATATCATTACTATATATAATATGCTTTTGTATATCACTCTTATTCATATTCTTGCGTTCTTTCTTTTGTGTCCCGGTATTTTGGTGTCTTTGCCCGCCAAGGGGTCAAAATATGTAGTTGCAGGGGTTCATGCGGTCATTTTCGGGTTGCTTGCGGGGATGTCTCATTATTTGGTAATTCGTCAATATAAACCTAGATGTAATAAATGTGGTCATTGTTCAAAAAAATGTGGATGTAATAAAGAGGGCATGTGCGGGGACGATGATAAAAAAAATAAAAAGTGGACGTAATATTATAAAATAAATATAAAATAAATATTGTATAGATAGAATATAGAAATAATACACTATAACCATAGTATATTATTATGATTCCCACTTTTTTTGAACGACTTATTATAGCATGCGAAGCTATTATTGTTGGAGTATGTGTTGTATTTATATATAATTGGGCAGAAAAAGAAATTCGGAGAATTACGCATAGAAACATAATATAAACATGTAATAAAATGAATATAAAAAATAGTTAATGTTAGTATTATACTAATTATTGTTATGAATGAAGATAATAATGTTCTTACTATTAAAACTGTCCAAATACAACCTATTCGAAATACCATTACTGCTATAAAGGATATTTTAACAGATGCGACTATTACATTCACACCTGATTGTATGAAAATCATTAATTTCGATAAAACGCATACTATTTTGGTAAATGTTATATTACATGCTCGCAAGTTTGAAAAGTTCACATGTAGTCCAGATAAAATTATTGTATGTGCGAATACTCTTCATTTGTTTCGGGTAATTTCAACAATGTCGAACGATGATACACTCTCTATGTATATTGAAAAAAACGATTATCATGAGGGGATTGTTTCTCACTTGGGTCTTCAATATGATAATGGGGATATTAAACAATGCTATAGTCAGAAATTGCGACTGATTGAGCCTGATACTGAGGAACTTGTTGTCCCCGATGTAGAATATTCCACAGTCATTAATTTACCTACAACTGATTTTCAAAAAATTATCCGCGATTTAAATGGAATATCCGACCGTATTGAAATTAAATCAGTGGGAAATGACCTTATTTTTTCATGCGACGGAAATTTCGCAAGTTCCCGCATTTACAGGTCAGAATCGGTTGGAAATATGAATTTTATTCAAAAACCTGATGCATCTGTAGTTATTCAAGGAGAATTTTCTTTAAAATCACTCAGTCATTTTATTAAATGCACACCTTTATGCAGTCATTTGGAGATGTATATTGGAAATGATTTGCCGCTTATTGTAAAATATGATGTTGCGAGTTTGGGAGAAATACGATTGTGTTTGGCGCCATTGCCTCCTTCATAATATATTGGATTTTGATTTTTGTTTAATTATATAGTGGGTTCCTTTATTGTATGTTATTTCATTGTATGTTATTTCATTATATATTATTCCATTATATATTATTATATTTTTGTATAATAATATAGAAAGATGTTTAATATATTACTATATTATTCAAATGACTCGTCTTACTCATTGTTATGCATTGTTAAAAGTATATGTAAATTCTCAAAATCAAGAATTGATTGAATTATATAAAAACCATATTGAAAAACACAACGAATCTATGAAAAACGACAAATATTCGAACTCAGGATTCGATATTTTTGTTCCGGATACAGTCACGTTTAATGAAAATTATACACCTAAGATGATTGATATGCAAATAAAGACGGAGATGACTTACTGGGACCATTTATCCAATAGCAGTCCATCTGCATTTTTGTTATATCCGAGGTCATCTATTTCAAAAACAGAACTCATGTTAGCAAACCATACAGGAATTATTGATTGCGGATACAGAGGTTGGATTATGGGTGCATTCCGATGGTTGTCTGGAAATAGTTCAAAATGGTATACTGTTTCAAAACATACTCGTCTTTTGCAAATATGTCATCCGTCTCTTTGTCCTATTGTAGTTGAATTAGTAGAAGATGAATCTGAATTAACAAATACCGAAAGGGGGGAAGGTGGATTTGGGTCTACTGGTATTGTAGGCGTTTCCAAATAAATGATATAATATAATAAATATATTTTTATTTTATATTATATAAATATTTTCTATACTGTATATGAAACAATACATAAATTCTATCTGTTCAAAATATATACATATTTATAAAAATAAATATAATAAACCGCTTACGATTACACAAGGTTCGCCTTCACATAAAATAAATAAAGTGGTTGTATTTGATTTGGATGAAACAATTGGTTCATTCGGAGAACTTATGGTATTATGGAATTGTTTAGAATTAATAAAAGACCAATATAAATTATCTCTGGACATAAATCAGGATCTATTTAATATATTTTTAGATTTATATCCCGAATGTTTACGATATGGAATACTTGTTATTTTTGAATATTTATTGCATAAAAAGAAAACTGGAGAATGCAGTAAAATATTTGTATATACAAATAATAAAGGTTCTCCGCATTGGCCAAATAAAATAAAAGGATTTATTGATTATAAATTAAATGTAACGGATTTTATTGATAAAATAATCCATGCGTTTAAAATTAATAATATCATTATTGAACCGATGAGAACCGATGTTAAAAAAAGTTATACCGATTTTATTCGATGTTCCGTTTTGTCTAAAAAAACCGAAATATGTTTTATAGACGATACTTACTATAATAAAATGAAACATGATAAAATATACTATATTCAACCGAAAGCGTATAATCACAAATTATTGCATTCTCAAATAATGAGTCGTTTATTTCAATCCGATTTTTTTATAAAAAAGGTATTATATGAAAAAATGGAAAACAAAGAATCCATCATTGATTTTATAACGAGGTATTTTAAACAATATTATCCGAGTGAATATAATAATCAATTAACCATAGAAATGCCGATTGATGTTCTCATTTCTCAAAAAATAATGTATCATATAAAGGATTTTTTTTATTTAACCACTCGAAATATGAAAACAAGAAAGATACAAATCGCATTTGGTAATTTTACAAGAAAAAAACGCAAGTAGCGCTTTTTTATTTTACTTTCCTATTACATCTTTTTTACATTTTATATTACATTTTATATAAAATTTTGTCGCGCTATATCTATATTTTTCAAAATACGTTGAATCTCCGGATTTGTATTTGACCATTCTTCATAATCATATGTTTCTTTATGAGGTTTAAATAAAATAGTAGTTGCGCTACTACCCCGACTTAATTGGTTCTCAAAATAACCATGCAGAGATTCTAATTTTATATTAGGATTCCCATTTATAAAATTCGCTTCTTTGGAAGAATCGGAATCTGCAAATAATGTAATTTTACCTGTTACTGTAAACATTTGCGGGTCAATGATTACTAAATCATTGTTTGAGGTTAACCATAGAACCGCAGCATGTCCCAGTTCGCTATCATCCTCTATACTAGGATATCCAAACGCTGTAAGAATTCCTTCTTTGCTGGATATAGACGGTGTATTTTCACTCTTTATAAACATCATTCTTTCTTTTATGTCCGCTATATAATTTTCAATGTAGGTTTTTTCCTGTATATTTTTATAGTATCCTCTTAATTGTCCCTCTACGTCAGGCATTTCGGGTATATAAGTTATCCATGATAAATAATACGGTGTATATTCCTTGGAGGATGGCGGTATAAGATTTTCTGTATATGTTTTTAACTGTCCAGTAGAATACTTTTGGTTGAATTGTATAACATTCAATACTTGAGATTCATATGTTTTTAAACTAATGGTTCTCAAAAATAAAGCGACTATAAGGCTGCACCATCCATGTGTGTTATAAGCAAGTTCTTTTACGGCAAAGAACTTTTCTAAACGATTGTATACATTTATATCTTCCTTTATTATAAATGCATTGATATTATTTATTATCCATAAACTTATGAATAATAAATGAAAGGTCTTCGAATTCATCTTCTTCTGTTATCATCAATCAATCGATTGGTATATGTAATATTATTTTATGCAAAGAAAGGTATTTCAATTTTCTATTCTTTATTTTTCCCTTCTTCATTTTCGATTCTTTCATTTTCCATTTTTATCAATATGCTCATACGCCATTAAAATAAGTTGTTCATCAAGCGACAATTTTTGAAACGTTAAATGAGAATCAAATTTATATTGCGAGAACTTACGCGACGGATTCATACAAACTATATGAGTTCCATTATCTAAAAATTTGGTATTCATAACTACTCCATGCATTCTTAAAACAGGATTATCTGTAATATATTTGTTTGTTTTTTCATCCATTATTTTAATAGTTCTCACTAATTTTCCGCGATGCAATTCAAATATCTCATTAACTAACCGATATCCAATCAATTTACCGCATATTTCTTTCTTTTTATCTATACTACACTGTAATGATTGTATTTCATTAAAGATTTCTTGGTTTATAATATCCAATGTCTTGTTCTCCAAATAATCCGTAGAATCTTTTTCTAACGCATCCAACAGAGTTTCTATATTTATTTTTGAAAATAGTTCAGGGTCTTCTTGTGCATTTTTAAATAACTCTTCTAAATCAATATCATTGTCTTTGTTATTTTGTTTCGGGTTCTCCATTCTTCTTTCTTTTTATTTGTTATGTGGATTTGTTATATAATATATCTCGGTGTTTGTTTGTATTGTTTATATAAAATTTTTTATTAGGGAAACAAGTTTATTAAATATAAATTGATTGGCTCCTAAATTGGTTAATAATAAAATAGCTGACCCAAAAATAATGGTCGCGTCATATTTATGTAATTTATGTTCTCGAAATGGATGAAATCGAGATATTAAAAAGAGACAAACAAATACTTCTATAAATATATTTAAATAATTCATATATTTTGCATGAATAGACGCAATTCCAAAATAAACAATCAAGTAACTAATATGTATCATGAACATGCTTGTAGTAAATACGGGTAATTTTACTTTATCTAAAATATCATCTAATTTATTTTGTAAATTTTCAACACCTTCTATAATACTAATACTATTACTCATTATAGAATATAGATATAAATAATAATAGTATTATTTATAAAAGATGAGTCATATAAATAAAAGTTCTCCATCCAATATTATTGTAAACAAATATCAAATAGAAAAACGTATCGGAGAAGGAAAATTTGGGGTCGTGTATAAAGGAACTATTTTAAAAAACAATACCCCCATAGCAATTAAAATGGAATCCCAGCAATCCTCCATGCGAATATTAAAACATGAAACCACTATTTTGAATCATTTATATAGAAATGGATGCCGGTGTATTCCTATGGTTTATTGGTTCGGCATTTATTCTGGAAATACCTGTTTAATAATGAATTTTTACAAATGTTCTCTCCATGATTATTCTAAAATGAATAATATGACGGATAAAATGGATATATTTATGGCGAAATTAATTGAACTGTTAGAGAACATTCATAAACATTATGTTGTTCATCGAGATATTAAACCCGATAATTTTATGTTTGATGAAAACAATGATTTACATATTATTGATTTTGGTATGGCGTCTATTTATATAAACGAAGACAATGAACATATTCCTTATAATAAAGGTTCTCGAGAATTCATTATGGGGTCGCATCGTTTTATGAGTTATAATATTCACATGGGAGATGAACCTGTTAGAAGAGACGATTTAATATCTATTGGATATTTATATTTATATTATATGTTAGGGGGTCTACCGTGGGATAATATACAAACCGATGATTATATAGGGGTTTCATCGGAAGAAATGAATGTATATTCGGACCTTCATATTTTAAATTATAAAAACAAAATACGAAGAGATAAAAAATCATGGGAAAAATTATCCCCAATTGCTTCTATGTGTAACGAAAGAATTCACAGATATTTAGATTATTGCTATCGTTTATCATTTAATGGAGAACCTTGTTATGATGCATTAAAGGTTTTATTTTTACACCCTTGAAGATTTAAATATTGCATGAATTTAATATATTTTTTACACCCGCATAATCCATATTAGCCATTAGTATTTTTACAGATAAGAGGTTTTCATTCGAACAATAAGGTTTTACATTAGATGATGGAGTTGTTTGAATAGGTGCATTGGCTGTTGGAACATTTACAAGAGTGGTTGGCGAATTCGAATCAGGTGTTGGGCTTGTTGATGTAGTTGTTAGAGTCGTTGATGCGGATACAGGGATAGTTGTTAAAGACGCAACTGGAGGTGGGGTGGTAATCGTTGTCGGAGTTGCAGCAGTATTACCAATAATAGTAGCAGGAATAGTAGTAGTGCTTGGGATAGGAGGGGGTACTGGAACAGTAGTAGTTGTCGCAGGAACAGTAGTAGTAGTTGTCGCAGGAACAGTAGTAGTAGTTGTCGCAGGAACAGCAGTAGTTGTGGTAGGAGGGCTTACAGGAATTGTTGGTGCAGGTTCCTTCCCTTCATCATCTTCTTCATCATTAATGTCATCTAGTGGATTCGTAATCCCTTCTTGCATTCCTTCCATATTAATACCTGCCTTATGATGACTTACCAAAAAAGGAATATGACTCATTGCTAATGAAATAAATATGCATCCTAAAAGCAAAATAATCGACATTATTTTTTTCTTTGTAAATCCTAAAATCATTTTTATATAACACTATATAATATACATGAATATATTATGGTTAATTACAATAATATATGAAAATGAAAATGAAAAATAAGTTTTAATTTTTTATTTTAACTATTTATACATCTTAAATATGTATTATAGTTATTTGTAAACTCCTTTTGTTTTTTAATATTCATTAAATATTTGGCTGGAACCACTGGTGGGGGAATGCACAATTTAGTAGGAGGAACCTTTTGTTTATCTTTACTATCTTTATTTTCTTCAGTATCTTTATTCTCTTCAGTATCTTCCTCCTCTTCATTATCTTCCTCATTGGATAATCCTTCCATATTAATACCAGCTTTTTGATTGCTTACTAAAAAAGGAATATGACTCATTGCTAATGAAATAAATATGCATCCTAAAAGCAAAATAATCGACATTATTTTTTTCTTTGTAAATCCTAAAATCATCTTATATAACAACACTATATACTATATATCAATATAAATAATAGTATACCTATTTTGATAATTATTTTATGAAACAATATAAAAGAAAATTTATATATAAGGTATAATTGAGTTATACTATGAGTGCGACACAATCTCCTTCTTCTAAATCTACCGGTCAAGTTAAGTGGTTCAATACTAAGTCTGGATATGGTTTTATTACTGCTCTAGACGGTGAACATGTCGGTAAGGATATTTTTGTTCATTATTCATCTATTCGTGTTACTAATAACCAGTATTTGTATTTGGTTATGGGAGAATATGTAGAGTTTTCTGTTGTTCGACCTGAGAAGGCCGCTAAGGAGGGAACTGCGGCTCACGAGTTCCATGCAGTTGATATTTCTGGTATCAAGGGAGGTATGCTTATGTGCGAGGTTCGACATGCTTATTCTGAGGACCGCCCTGTTCGCGCAAAGACATCTGAGTCTAGACCTGCTTCAGAGGGAAAGCGTGCTCGTCCAGATGATTCCGCTCCACGAGCTGAGGGAGAGTTTCAGCAAGTAAAGAAGCGTGTAACCCGTGTTAATAAGAAGACGGCTCCTTCTAATGCGTAAATATTTTATAAATATTTTACAAATAAAATAAATATAATAGATATGATATATAAAAAGAAATTTGAACATTGAAAAAAGAAAAGAAAAAGAAAGAAACAAATATTACCTGCGGTAAAAAGAAAAGAAAAATGAAATATTATATACTCATATAATATTTCAAAACAATATAGAAATATTTATTTTATATTATATACAACATACATTATATTAAAATATGTCGAATCCTATAACAGTTGAAGAAGAGAATACATTTCTTACCAATGATATGGTAAAATCATTGAATCCGAATATGGTTAAAGTAATGTCCAAGTTAGACTCTATTAAAATCAAGGTAAATGATTATAAGAAAAATATGGATGAATTGTCTTCTGAAATGAAATTGCTCGAGAAATTTTTGACTAAAATCGCAAAAAAACAAATAAAGAGCAATGCTACAACTAAGAAGCCACGAAAGCTTTGTGGATTCGCATTGCCTTCTCAAGTAAGCGACGAGTTATGTGATTTTATGAAAATGCCGCATGGAACACTTATTTCCCGCACAGATGTAACCAAATATCTTATGAAATATATTTCCGAGAATCAATTGCAGAATCCGCAGCAGAAGAAGTTTATTGTTCCCAATGAAACATTATGGAAGCTGATTGGGGAGGAAGCTCGAGATATGCAAATTACTCATTTTACGATTCAAAAATATATCAACAAACATTTTATTAAGAACAAGTAATAATTGCACAAGTCTATTCTATATTATATTATATAATCTTATACAATATAGAATTCAATAAAAATGGTATCTTTAAATTCGTTTCTTTCATTATTTCATAAAAAAAATTCAAATACTTTTTCAGACTTTTTAAAAAGCGGCACTGTAAAGGTATCCAACAATACTTTTCCTTTGAAAGAATACATGGAAAGAAAACAAATTCCTTTAGAAGACATAAAACTCTTGTTTGAAAATATAAAAGAGAAGGATGAATACTTAACACGGTTTTATAATACATCTTTGAGAACCCCTGATGATATTGCAATTACCCATGCTCCCATGAAATCCGGACATATGAATAATAATCAATATGTTCAATATAAAAATGTTATACGCAAAATGTTCTACATGGATATTTTAAAACATACTCAATCGGGTATCGATAATGTTCCCTCTTTCTTAGTTGTTCTCGACCGTTTATATAATCACTGGTGCATCGATTATAAAATTCTTACTCCAAGTGGTATTCATTATATGAAGAATCGTCGTTTAGGAAGTGTGTTTTCTTCTTATTATTTTAGAGCATCTATTATGAACCCTTATTTAGTATATTCTTTAAATAAATCTGTATTAAACGGAACCCGGATATTTACCCCGACTTTGGGTTGGGGTTCGTATTTGTA
>Ga0247722_10001586_pt1 | contig 12464 bp, 13 predicted proteins | sample MSEWelMarce3H_FC_FD_189094 | JGI IMG/M metagenome (GOLD analysis project Ga0247722, IMG submission 189094) | Subsurface sediment microbial communities from gas well in West Virginia, United States - MSEEL Well Study Marcellus 3H_FC | ecosystem: Environmental > Terrestrial > Deep subsurface >... | reverse complement strand
TTTCCCAAGAGATAATTTCATCAATCAGACAAAAATGAACCTGTAAATAAAGGGGTACAGCCATTTTTTAACAGTTTTTTAAAAACTTTCGGACGGCAGTGACTATATTTGTAAAACAATTAAAAAAACTTATTATGAAAAAAACAATTCTAACATTTTTAACAATCTTCTTTTTAGCATCTTGCTCCAAAGATGAACCAGCTGTCGAAGACCCATTGGCAAAACTGCCTCCAGAAACCCAAATAGGGGCTAATACTTTTGGATGCATTATTAGAGGACAAGTATTTTATCCTCGTGATGGCACAAGCTCACTTTTTAACCCTGGTGGAAAAGGATTTAAATATTGGACTGCACCAGGAGGTACATTCGAATTTAATGAACTTGAAATTAGAAATCTACAAGATGCTAAACCAGCTAATTCGATGATTATCCACCTACAAAATTTACATCAAATTGGCATTGGAGAATATATTTGGAAAGAATCCAATTTTCAATCAAGTATTGATGGACTGATGCAAAATTATGTATATGCAAAAGTTTATGATGCGTCTGTTAATGGTTGGAGATATTATGGCTCTTATGACAATTCTGGTAAGGTAATTATTACTAAGTATGGAAATATAATATCTGGGAATTTTAGTGGAAAATTAAGATTACAAAATGGCACCGAAGAAATTGATATATTAAATGGACGATTTGATATAGGACCAGGTTTAGGGGATAAGGTATTTCCTTAAAAAAAAGGAGCGATTGCAGTCGCTCCTAAACAATTAAGAGACAAAAATTGATATTATAAAAATTAATAAATTCAGTTTAGGAAAAACAATTCCTGTTGCATTTGCGGATTTACTAATAGGTGGATTTTCAATCTATATGACAAACAGAAGTGCTGTTTTTTATTGATCTATACAAAGAAAAAGAGGCAACGCCAATTGCCTCTTAAATAGGGCTGCTGAAAAACTACAAACCCAATAAAAATAGAGAAGTCACAATTTTTTTCAACCATTGTAGTGCAAGGTTTAGGAGCATTTTGATGAAAATTTCACGCACTTATTTCCGAAATTGTTGAACAAATTTAAAATTATTTTGCCACGGACGTGTTTTCACGGATTTTCTGAAATAAATTGGTAAAATCCGTGATAATCTGTGACCCGAGCGTTAGCGAATAGACGAAGTAAATCCGTGGCTTTTTAAAAAATAAAATAGTTCCGTTTATGAGTGTATTCCTTTTTCAGCAAGCCCTAATTATAAGTAGGGTTTCATTTGTATGTGCTTTATGTCCAGAATTTTATTTTTATTGTTTTGTGCAAAAATCAATGTTCGTTCGTTATTTTTTCCTATTTTTACAGCCATTAAATGGAAGTTTTTAAAATGATAAATCACCTTGAAACCGAACGCCTAATTTTAAGACCACTTGAAATTGAAGATGCCCCTGAATTGTTTATTATGGATTATAATCCGCTGGTTCATAAATATTTATGGAATAGGCCAACAGAAGATATCAGGGAATCCATCCAAATTATTGAAGGTGTACAACTGCAATATCAAATTCATAAAATTGGCCGTTTTGCCACAATACTAAAGGAAAATGGGGCTTTCATTGGTTGGACAGGCATCAAATTTGTTACGGATCATATTGAAAATGGAAATACTAATTTTTATGATTTCGGTTATCGACTAAATTCGCCTTTTTGGAACAAAGGGTATGCGTCCGAAGCTACAAATGCTTGGCTAGATTTTGGATTTAATACCATGAAAATTAAGGAATTAAATGCTTATACTCATTCCGAAAATGGGGCTTCAAATAAGGTGCTACAAAAAAATGGTTTTCAATTCATGGAAACCTATCCAGACCCCGAAAATGTGTTGTGGAATTGGTGGATTTTAAGCAATAATAAATAAAAAAAAAAATGAAAAAAATTAATATAGTAGGTGTGCCTGAACATTTCAATTTACCATGGCATTTGTGTATTGAAGATGGTGAATTTGAAGCAGTTGGAATTGATTTGCAATGGAAAGATGTGCCTGAAGGAACCGGAAAAATGTGCGAAATGCTTCGTGAAGGAAAAACGGATATCGCAGTTGTTTTAACAGAAGGCATAATTAAAGATATCGCCGCTGGTAATCCCTCAAAAATTGTGCAAATGTATGTGGAAAGTCCTTTAGTTTGGGGAATTCATGTTGCCGCAAACGCACCATTTAATGCTATTTCGGAGTTGGAAAATCAAAAAATTGCCATCTCTAGATTTGGTTCGGGTTCGCATTTGATGAGTATTTTAAATGCTAAATCCCAAAATTGGGATACCGAAAACCTTAATTTTGAAGTAGTAAACACCATTGAAGGTGCGGTTGAAAGTTTACAAGCAGGAAAAAGTGCTTCTTTTATGTGGGAAAAATTCATGACACAACCTTTAGTAGATCAAGGCGTTTTCCGAAGATTAGGCGTTTTTCCAACACCATGGCCGTGTTTTGTTATTGCGGTGCGAAATGAAATCCTAGAACAAGCTCCCGAAATTATCAACCAAATTCTAGAAATAATTAACATCACAACCACCGATTTTAAACACATTCCAAGCATAGATAAAACGCTTGCAATTAAATATAACCAAGAGCTTTCGCAAATACAAGAATGGCTAAAAATCACAAAATGGTCGCAAAAACAACTCAAAGAAGAAACAGCTTCTTTAATTATGGAACAACTTTTGCAAATCAATAGTATCTCGTCAAAAGTTGCTACTTCGCTAGTATTAAAATAATTCCTATGCTTCTGCGTTACTAAAAAATGACATTAGTTTTTCCATCAGTTGCTTCTTTAAAGGAACGGTTTTCTCTGCCAAAACCGTGGGATACTATTGTCGTTTTTTTATTGAATATTTTAGTAGCAATTCCTGTTTTTTTAATTGCACATCAAAATTTAATTGACCTAAACTGGGACTATCACTTGGATAGAATCCTCTTGTTTTTGGTTATTTTAGGTGTTTTTCAACTTGTTTTGCAATTGGTGAAAACAATTTTAGTTTTAGTTATTTTTGTTTATCTTCTCATCCTTTTGTATGGAACAATTTTTGGGGAATATGGATTTAATCGGGTTTTTGAGGATTATCGGTATATGATTTATGCCATGAATGAAAATCCAAATCCGCAAGATATAATTATTGCCAAATTATTACCTTTTCCAAACAAAAGCAAGATTATAAAAGCCGTGAATTTCAATAATCCAAATGTTCGAAATTTTGCACTTATGGCAACCACGAAACATTTTAAAGACGTCAAAAAAACGGGACATATTCGGGTCATGATTCAATGTTTTGCCGTTTTTAAAGAAATTCGAAACAATTGGAATTATGTCAATGATCCGAAAGGACAAGAATATATTGCAATGGCTTCTGAAAGCATAACGCACTTTTCTGGCGATTGCGATGATCATGCTATTTTGATGTCAGCAGCCATTAAAGCAATCGGTGGCACGCCCAGAATCATTCATACGGGTGGTCATTTATACCCTGAAATGCTTATCGGGTCGCAACGCGATTTTGAAACAGCAACGTATTATATCAAAGAAATTTTGTTCCCAAACGAAAGTTATAAAAAAACAATTTATTACCATCGTGATGAAAGAGGTCAAATTTGGTTGAATCTGGATTATACTGCAAAATATCCTGGTGGCGAATTTATGAGTGAGGAAATTTTAGGTGCCTTGACTTTTTAATTTCATTATTTAGGGCTTGCTGAAAAACTACAAACCCAATAAAAATAGGGAAGTCACAAATTTTTTCAACCATTGTAGTGCAAGGTTTATGAGCATTTTGATGAAAATTTCATGCACTCATTTTCGAAATTGTTGAACAAATTTAAAATTATTTTGCCACGGATTAAAGGATTTTCACGGATTTTCTGAAATAAATTGAGTAAAATCCGTGCTAATCTGTGGAATCTGTGGCTTTTAAAAAAATAAAATAGTTCAGTTTATGAGTGTATTCCTTTTTCAGCAGACCCTATTTACAACTCAAATGCCTGTTTTTATCAATTTATCAATTAGCTTTTGGCTGCATTTGCAAACGGGTAATTTGTGGAAAATGGTCGCTTTGAAAAAAACGATCTAACGTTTTATATTGTTTTACTAAAATGGAATTTTCTACAAAAATATAATCAATTCGGGCAGGATAATATTTATAATTATACGATTTCCCAAAACCTATTCCCGCTTCTTCAAATGCATCTTTTTTAGTTCCTTTTATGGTTCTGTAAACATACGAAAATGCACTATTATTCAAATCACCACAAATAATAGTTGGAAATTTGCAATTACTACTGTGTTCTTTCACTATTTCAGCCTGATTTTGTTGTATCGTAAAGGCTTCACTTAATCTTTTGAAAATAAATTTTGATTTCTCTTCATCAATTTTTTCATGAATATCGGTGCTGATTTTGATGGATTGCAAGTGCATGCTATATACCCGAATTGTATCTTTTCGCATCACAATATCTGCAAAAATAACATTGTTGTTTGAATTTGCAAAGTTTATTTCACCTTTGTTTATAATCTTAAACTTCGAAAAAATAGCCTGACCTGTTTTGTTTTTTGAACCATATAATTGAATGTATTTATACCGATAAGCTTCCGTGTTTATATCTTTGCTGGGTGAAAATTCTTGCAAACATAAAATTTCAGGTTTCTTGTCTAAAATTAACTTCGAAATTTGCTGGGGTACATCTTTTTTTGGTAACCATTCGTATAAATTAAAAAGCCGTACATTATAACTCATTAAAGTAAAATCAGTGGTTTCTTTGGGTAAATTTGTTGCCGAAAATTTATAAAAACGATTGATAAAAGTGATGCCAAGCAATAATACAAAGCCAGAAATCAACATGTATTTTTTAAATTGTAAAAGCCAATAGCAAAAAAAGAAAAAATTCAATATTAAAAAAAACGGTAAAACAAGCGTCAATACACTCAAAAAAGGAAAGGCTTTTGGTGCTAAAAACGGTAAAATATAGGCAATAAAAGTAATGATAATTAGTAAAATATTACCAACTAACATAATTTTACTTAGCCAACTTTGTTTTCTCGTCATTTATTTACCTGCTTTAAAAAGAAATTCTTTTTCTTGTTTTGTCAAACTGTCATAGCCTGATTTACTAATTTTATCTAGTATTTCGTCAATCTGTTTTTGGGCTACATTATTTTCTGAAAATGGTTTTGGATTCTTATTCCGATGTATTTTTTGAAACGGTGTTTTTGTTTTTTTAGTACCTAAATTTGATATGAAATTTAAAAAATTCGTAACAATTAAAGTTAAATCTTTCCCGTTTTTTAATGTCTTTACAAAAATAAAACCAAATAATGCACCTCCAAGATGTGCAATATGACCACCTGTATTTTGCAAAGGTAATTGAATAAAATCTAAAAATAAGATAAAAAACGCAATATGCCAAAGTTTAACAATTCCGATTAATGGCAAGCGAAGTAAATAAAATGGGGAATAAGTGGTTGCAGCTATTAAAACAGCCATAATTGCACCGCTAGCACCCACCAATAAAGCATTATGATGGAAAACAAAATACGAAATCAAGTAGATACAACCCGCAAACAACCCGCCTAAAATATAAACGCCTAATACTTGTTTTTCGGTAAAAAAAGTTCGGAATAATTGACCTGAAAAATGCAATGTAATCATATTAAAAATTAAATGCAAAACGGATGCGTGCATAAAAAAATAACTAAATAACACCCAAGGTTTTTGAAGTAATTCCACCGGATTTGAAGACAAAGCCAAATAATCATTTACCGGAAATGATACTTTTGAAAGTGTCAAAATCACTTCAATAATCGAAAAAAATACAAAGATACCAATGTTCCAAAAAATTAATTTTTGAATCAAACCACCTGATTTGTATTGCCAAAGTAAATCGTTTTTTATCGTCATCTTGTTTTGTTTTTATTGATCCCAACGGTTTTTGTCAAATTGTGTTTTTTTCCAATACCACATCATGATAAACCCAAAAATAGCACCACCAACGTGTGCAAAATGGGCCACTCCTCCACCAAAAATGCTGTATCCGGTTACACCTGAAAACAAATCCAAAAGCACAATTGCTGGCACAAAAAACTTCGCTTTTATAGGCACAGGAATAAACATTAAACCCAACTCTGCATTCGGAAACATAAATGCAAAAGCCACAAGTAATCCATAAATTGCTCCTGATGCTCCTACCATGGAAAGCTGGTTTTTACGAGTTGCTTCGAATAAATACTGAAAAGAATCATTATTAAAATTATATTTTGCAATTAAAGCCTCATTTTGATCTAGTAATAATTTTGAATTATAATATTGTCCATCTGATATATTTGTGTTTAAAAGCTGATGTAAATCTGCCTTTGAAATGCCTAAATCAGTAATATTATTTAAAATTTCATGTATTTCATAATAATAAACTCCAGATTGTATTAAGGCCGCACCAATACCACATGAAAAATAAAAAAATAAAAATTTCTTTGAACCCCAAAAATGCTCTAAAGCACTCCCAAAAGAGACTAAGGCAAACATATTAAAGAATATGTGCATTAAATTTCCGTGCATAAAAATATGTGTAACAGGTTGCCAAAACTGAAATAAATCACTTTCAAAATAGTGTAATGCTAAAATATCTGTAGCATTTGGCACAAAATAACTTCCTATAAAAAATAAAACATTTAGAATCACTAATTGTTTTACGGTATCGGTCATGTTCATCATAAGTCAAATTTTTTGTCTAATTCTTCAATTGTTAAGGTGATAAATATGGGTTTTTGAAACGGCGAAATTGTCGGTTCTTTACAAGCAAAAAGCGAATTTACGATGTTTTCTTGTTCTTTCCCTGATAATTGTGTTCCTGTTTTTACAGCTAAACTCTTTGCCATTGATTTGGAAATTGTGTCCATTTGTGAAAAACTGGAATCGGGTATTTCATTTTTTAGCGTATTTGTCAAATTTTCTAATACTGGTTGCACCTCGCTTTGTGTCATTCCAATTGGTAAACCTGAAATAATAACGGCATTTTGATGAAAACTATCAAAAATAAACCCCGTATTTTCTAATGAACCTTGAAGTTCTTGTAGCAAATGAACTTCTGTTACATCAAAAAATAGCTCTAAAGGAAATAATAATTGCTGCGATGTCGCTTTTTGTACTGTTATGTTCTTTAAAAATTGTTCATACAAAATCCGTTGATGGGCTTTTCGTTGATGAATCACTAAAATCCCAGATTTTATGGCACTAATTATATATTTTCTATGAATTTGATACGTGGAAAAACTACTAATTTCTGTGGGTTCTTTTTCAAATAAATCGCCTGTAATTGCTTCACTTTCAAATGAAAAGGAGGCTATTTCGTTGCTATCATTTTTTAAATCTACATATAAACTTTCCCAATTTGCTGTCGTACTCTCTTTTTTATAATTCGAAAATGGATTCATCTTCCCCGATTGTGAATTCGAAAACGGATTGAAATTTGGATTCATCTCAATTGTCGGAAAAGTAGGTTCTTTGTCTTTGTATAAATACGGCACGTCTAGTTCGGTATTACTATTAAAATCAATAGCAGATCCAATATTAAACTGCCCTAATGCATGCTTAATCGTTGAACGTAAAATAGCATAAATCGATTGTTCGTCATCAAATTTTATTTCCGTTTTTGTAGGGTGAATATTGATGTCAATCGTGTGCGGCGGCACATCAAAATATAAAAAATAACTAGGTTGATAACCGTCTTTTAATAAACCTTCGAAGGCATTAATAATCGCGTGATGCAAGTAATGACTTTTTATATAGCGATTGTTCACAAAGAAAAATTGTTCACTTCGGTTCTTTTTTGAAAATTCAGGTTTCCCCACAAATCCTGAAATCGAAATTAAATCGGTTTCTTCTTTCACGGGTACTAATTTTTCATTGGTTTTCCCACCAAAAATACCTACAATACGTTGCCTATAATTCGTGCTTGGCAAATTATAAAGTTCACTTCCATTATGAATTAACGTAAAAAAAATCGAAGGATGAGCCATCGCAACCCGCTGAAATTCATCTAAAATATGCCGAAATTCAATCGTGTCGGATTTTAGAAAATTCCTTCTCGCCGGAATATTAAAAAAAAGATTTTTCACCGCAAATGAGGTGCCTTTCGATAAAACAGCAACTTCTTGTTTCATTAATTTGCTTCCTTCAATCACGATATGCGTACCTAATTCGTCCTGATCTTGCTTGGTTTTTAATTCCACATGTGCAATCGCAGCTATCGATGCAAGTGCTTCTCCCCGAAAACCTTTTGTATGTAAGGCAAATAAATCTTCTGCAACCCTGATTTTTGATGTGGCATGACGTTCAAAACAAAGGCGTGCGTCGGTCGTATTCATCCCTAAACCATTGTCAATCACCTGTACTAATGTTTTTCCAGCATCTTTCACAATCAGTTTTATGTCGGTTGCCTTCGCATCTACGGCGTTTTCCAAAAGCTCTTTTACAACAGATGCAGGCCGTTGCACCACTTCGCCAGCAGCAATCTGATTGGCAACATGATCCGGTAAAAGTTGAATTATACTTGCAGTCATTTTTGTTATTTACGAGAATTGCAAAAGTAAAAAATAAAATCGGGCTTTGCTACATATTCAATAAAAACCTTAAAAAAAAGCAACTTGTTTTTTTCATGAACCGAATGGCTTGGGCGTTCTTGCTATCCATTTTCCCGTCATCCTCTCTGTCTTTTTGGTTATGATTTCCGTAGAGACGCGATTTATCGCGTCTCTATATAAATTTCCGATTAGACGCGATTTATCGCGTCTCTACATAAATTTCCGATTAGACGCGATAAATCGCGTCTCTACCGAAAATATAAATTTGTTTTTTTTGATTTTTTTAGTATATAGCAACGATAAGAAAGATAGCTATTTTCTGAAAAACGGTCGCAAAAATGCCAAGACATCACACCTTACCCCCGACAGGAGCGGCATCCTTTTTGGTTTATGTAACTTTGAAAACGATTTTTAGTGTTACACTTCCTCTGAAAATCGTAACCAAAAAGATAGAGCGGATGGCGGGAATAGGGAAACCAAGAATGCCTACTGATTCGGTTCTGAAAATATAAAAAAAAACAGCCTTTTTCTATTTCATTTTCTATAAAATTGAGATAAAAAAAACCTATATCCGAAAAATGATATAGGTTTTATCAAAAAAAAAGGGTAAATTAAGTTTTTGAAATTCTTTAAAATTTAAATTTGTATTCTAAATTCGCAACCATACTTCTTGTTAAGCCATCGGGACGTGATTCTCGGACAATTAATGGACTTCCGAACGACAATTCGAGTGCGTTTGTTTGGTTGATTTTGTAGTTTACCAACAGGTTTAAATTTAGGGTTAATCCGTCTGAACCCTTTATTTTATTTTTGTTTCCAATTGCATCAACAAAACGGTCTTCTGTTGTGTGATAAATCCCTAACAATCCGCCATTTAGCGTAATTTTTTCTGAAATATCATAGACATACATTCCGCGTAAAAGGATATCACTTGACCGTTCAAAACCATTTGTTGTAAAATATTTTGATTCGGATATGGGTTTAAAGTAGTTATTTTTATTTTGACTTAACGGTTTTTGGTAGCCTAAAGCAAGAAAAAAGTTATTGATTTTTCTTGAAACGCCCAGAACAATATCGAAAGTTCCCAAACTTGGTTGAAAATCCATTGGTAATGCGATTCCGTTATTTTTTAAATTTCCATCAGAAAAAGGAATTTTAAATCCTAAATTCACATTCGTTTTGTTTGCGACTTTATAATCAGAAAACACAAAAATATCAGATAAAGCGGCAGCTGAAAAATTAGCATTTTTTTGATTTGTATAGGTTATTTTTGTACCTATATTTAATTTTTCTGAAACTTTATAGTTATAATCAATATACGATCCGATTACTGTTATATCAAAGTCGGCTTTTCCATAATTAAGGCCAACTTTTAGTGTGTTTCTAAGGGAATCCGAAGCAATTCCAGTTTTAATTGGTCCCAAAGTGCAGAAACCTGCATCGCTACAACCTTGTGAAAAGCTAGAACTAAAAAAGAATAATTGTGTTGAAAAAAGAAAGATTTTAGCTAATTTCATGGTAAAATAAGTTAAGTTATGTTTTAGTTTACAAAAGTATTATTTTTTGAAATTATGAAATGTTAGTTACTTAACTTAACTTTATTTTTATACATAATTATTTGATTTCTTTCGAAAAGAATAATTTGGTCTTGTTGTAATTCATTCAATAAAATGTTCATCGTTGGTCTTGAAACTCCGATAAAAGTTCCGATTTCTTTTTGTGTAAATGGGTGTTTGATTACTAAATCGCCAGTAATTTGATTTGTATATCCATATTCTTCGCTTAAATCAATTAGGAATTCTAGTAATCTTGTTTTTGCATCTTTGAAAAGCATTATTTGCAACCTTCGTTCTAGTTTTTTAAATTTGAATCCGATAAATTTATAAAATTTCACACTGAATTCTTTGTTTCCGCGAAGCATTTCTAGTGCTAAATCAATAGGAATTACACAAATTGAAGTGTTATTTTCGGTTGCTCTAGCAAATTCTTTTCTTTTGTCTTCTCCTAAAATGGCTTTTTCTCCAAAAATTTGTCCTTTAGATAAGATGGAAGTAATTATTTCGTCGCCATTTTCTAGCGTATAGCCAATTTTTACTTTCCCAGAAGTTATTAGAAAAATTTTAGTTGCGGAATCTTCTTCAAAATAGATTGGTTCATTTTTTTTATAATCTGAAAAATTATGATGATCCTCGTATTCTTTAATTCGATGCGGACAAAGGATTTGAAAAACGTCAATATTGTCAAAAAACCAAATGGAGTTATTCATAAATTATCTTCTAAATATGGATAAATCAAAATCAATTATGTATAAAAAAACAAGTAGTAAAATCAATGCAATTACAATAACTCGTGTGTTAAATGATTTGTTTTTTCTGTTTCGACTTGCATCTCGAGCCTCTCTCCATTGCGCTCGTAAATCGTTATAACTTGTTAGTTCTCGATCTCTTCTAAGGTTAGAATCAAAATCAAAAGGATTTTCTACTGTTTTTCCTTCGTAATATCTTGGGGTGTAATTAAATTGTTTGTTTTTCTGCAATTTGAATAAACTCTTTCTCATTTTTATTTCTTTTGCATCAAATTTACGAATTAAATTTTAGATACAAACTAAAATTTGATAAAAAAAATCCTGATGTTTAAATCAGGATTTTAATTATATGTTGATCATTTTTATTGCTGCAATTGCTGCTTCCACGCCTTTATTTCCATGAATACCACCACTTCTGTCAAGGGATTGTTGGATGTTATTATCTGTTAACACACAGAAAATTGTTGGAATTGGATATTTTACATTCAAGTCTTTTATGCCATGAGTAACGCCTTCACACACAAATTCAAAATGCATGGTTTCGCCTTTTATCACACATCCTATTACGATAATGACATCTAAATCAAGGGTTTCGTGCATTTTTTTTGCACCAAAAACAAGTTCAAAGCTACCCGGCACATTCCATCTTGTGATATTTGCAGTTACTGCTCCGCAATCGATTAAAGTATCAAAAGCACCTTTGTATAAACCTTCGGTTACGGTATCATTCCACTCAGAAACAACAATACCAAAGCGGAAGTTAGCCGCATTTGGGATTGTGTTTTTATCGTAGTTAGATAAATTTTTATTAGCTGTTGCCATTTTTATTATTCCGTCATATTGATTAATGCATCAATATTACTTCCTTCTTTAGACGTTTCGTATTTTTCTTTGATTTCAACAAAAATTTTGTTAGCTTCTGCTTTTTTACCTTGAATCACATACAATTGAGCAGCTTTGAATAAAAATCTAGGCGTTGAAAAATCATTTTCAGTAGCTTCTGCTGCTTTTTTGTAATAAGAAATTGCTTCTTCGGTTTTATTTGTTTCCGATAAGGCATCACCAATTGCACCTAAAGCTAAAGGTTGTAAAACGGCATCATCAGATTTGAATTTTTCTAAATAAGTGATTGCATTTTTAAAATCACCAGTATTCAAATAGGCCATTCCTGCATAATAATTAGCTAAATTGCCAGCTGCAGTTCCTGAATATTGATCGGCGATTCCAATAAATCCTAATTTACCTTCACCACCTTTAAGAGCTAAATTATATAAGGAGTCTGGTTTTGTAGTGGCATCAACAGCTTGTTGGAAGTATTGTTGTGCTTGAAAAATTTCGTTGTTTGCTTTGTTTTCGTTTGGTTCAACAATAAATCTGTTGTACAATAAATATCCAACGGTTACAAGTGCAATCGCACCTACAACACCTAAAATGATTTTTTGATTTTTAGCGACCCAATCTTCCGTTTTAGAAGCGGTTTCATCTAAGGTATTAAATACTTCTGCAGTTGTGCTGTCTTTCGCATCAATTACTTCTTCAAATTCATTTTAGGTG
>Ga0247722_10001584_pt1 | contig 12469 bp, 12 predicted proteins | sample MSEWelMarce3H_FC_FD_189094 | JGI IMG/M metagenome (GOLD analysis project Ga0247722, IMG submission 189094) | Subsurface sediment microbial communities from gas well in West Virginia, United States - MSEEL Well Study Marcellus 3H_FC | ecosystem: Environmental > Terrestrial > Deep subsurface >... | reverse complement strand
GTTCAAGCTAGAAAGCTTAAAGATCAAGCACAAAGCTAACCACTTTGCGCTACGCGCCAAGCTCTATATCAAAGCAACCCAGCAGGCCTTGGTGGAACTACAAAACCTGCGGGCTGCGTAACATCAGATATTCAGATGCCCAAAATTAATGGCCTAGAGTTGGCCGCCATGCTGGACCAAGAATGCCTACCGCATATTGTTTTTGTGACTGCATTTGATGAATTTGCACTCAGAGCTTTTGAAGAGCACGCCTTTGACTATTTGCTCAAGCCGGTAGAAGCCGCACGCCTAGCCAAGACGCTGGAGCGGCTGCATAAAGTGCGTTTGCCGCAAAATATCGCTGCGCTGACGCCGGTATTAAATCAGCTGCCTTGTCATGGGCATAACCGGATTTGCCTGATGCCCACCGCTGATGTGGAATACGCCTGCTCAAAATTAAGCGGCGTTTATCTGGTGGGGCAGGATGGGCAGGAGCGTTTTACCGTGCTGACGCTGAAAACGCTGGAGTTTAAAACCATATTGCTACGCTGCCACCGCCAGTATTTAGTCAACCCAGAGCGAATTTCAGAAATTGTATTTGCTGAAAACGGAGCTGCAGAGATTATCACCCGCTCCCAACTGTATGTGCCGGTAAGCCGACGTTATTTGAAAGCGCTTAAAGACGCTTTAGGCTTAGATAGCTAGCTTTTGCCACCGCTTAATCTTCTGCCTTACCGCTTACAAGGGCGGGCTGCCGCTTAATGACAATCGCAAGCCGCATACAGTAGCTGTTCCGTACAGTGATGGAATTCTTTCCAGGAGTAGTACTGCTATGGATCATGCACTCACTTTTGTGATCAGCACACTCTGTATTCTGATGATTTGCTATCGGTTTTACGGCGTGTTTTTTGTGCGTAAAGTACTCAATATCAATGACGAGGATACAACCCCCGCGCATGAGTTTGAAGATGGCAAAGATTATTTGCCAACTAAAAAATGGGTGACTTTCGGCGGGCACTTTGCAGCGATTGCTGCTGCCGGGCCGCTGGTAGGGCCGGTGCTGGCGGCGCAATATGGCTATCTGCCCGGCTTTTTATGGTTGCTGATAGGCTGTGTGATTGGCGGTGCGGTGCATGATACGGTGGTGCTGTTTGCTTCGATGTCGCATCAGGGAAAATCACTTTCTGAAGTCGCAAAAGAAGAGCTTGGGCCAGTGGCTGGCTGGTGCACGGGCCTTGCCATGATGTTTATTATCACCATCACCATGGCGGGTTTATCAATGGTGGTGGTGCATGCGCTGGAGCGTAATCCTTGGGGTGCATTTGCGGTCTTTATGACCATCCCCATCGCGATTTGCATCGGCCTATGGGAGCGTGTTACCGGCAATATGAAAAACGCCTCCTACCTTGGTGTGGTTGCTATTATGGCCTGTGTATTTGCCGGTCCGTATATTCAGAATACATTTCTGGGCGAGTGGTTTTCGCTGAATGCTAAAACCGTTTCTTTGATCTTGCCTGTCTATGCTTTCTTTGCAACGGCACTGCCTGTCTGGCTGCTGCTTACGCCCAGAGCCGCTTTATCTAGCTTTATGAAGATTGGTGTATTTGGCTTACTCATTGTGGGCGTGGTGTTTGTTAATCCACAAATTCAGTTTCCTGCGGTCACCGAATTTATTCATGGTGGTGGCCCAGTGCTGGCTGGCCCGGTATGGCCGTTTATTTCTATTACCATTGCCTGTGGTGCGATATCGGGTTTTCATGCTTTTATTGGCTCAGGAACTACGCCTAAGCAAATTGATAAATGGAGCGATATTCTGCCGGTTGGATTTGGCGCGATGTTGGCCGAATGTATGATTGGGGTGATGGCTTTAATTGCGGCTACTTCATTACATCCTGCCGATTATTTTGCGATTAACTCCAGCCCTGAAGTATTTAAAACTTTAGGCATGAATGTGGTTAATTTACCTGCTTTAAGTTCTGCCATTGGCCTTGATTTACACGGGCGTACAGGTGGGGCGGTTACTCTTGCAGTTGGGATGACCGATATTTTCACCCGTATTCCTTTATTAAATCAACTTGCATCTTATTTCTTTCAGTTTATGGTGATGTTTGAGGCGGTATTTATTCTGACCGCGATCGATTCTGGTACCCGTGTGGCCCGCTATTTATTGCAGGACTTTTTGGGTGATTTCTGGAAACCATTAAAACGGACAGACTGGATGCCAGGTGCAATCGGTACATCGATTGTGGCTTGTTCGCTGTGGGGCTATTTATTAAATTCGGGCGATATTAATTCGGTATGGGCGCTGTTTGGTGTGTCTAATCAATTAATGGCATCGATAGGCTTAATTATTGGCGCGACGATTATCTTACGCTTAAGTAAAAACCGCACATATATGCTGACTTGTCTGATTCCTTTGGCGTATTTGTTTGTTACCGTTAATTACGCGGGCTATTGGATGATAGAGCATGTTTATTTTAATCCTGCATCTAAAGGATATAATATCTTTAATGGCATGATTTCTATTGTGATGATGTGCTTGGGTGTGGCGATTCTGATTTCTGCACTGATTAAATGGAAAGAAATGCTGGGCAATCTGCGCCGCTTAGAGCTAAAGCTAGCGTAAAAATACAAGCATTAAAAAGCCCAGCATGCCCTAATGCCGTTTACTTAATGTGTTGGTTTTGCTTCCCCCTTAATAAAAGGGGGGGAAGCAAAACAGCATTAGTGAGCGGCACTACCGGCAGGCTGTGTGTTAGCCACGCCCGGAGGCGATCAGTTTTCTGACTGGCGTAGGCAGGCCTAATTCCAGTGCCTCTGCTTTGCTGAACCAGCCCAGATGGTCTTCATGGGTGAGGGCAGTCTGGCTGATGACGTTGCCAGGCAGTGGGGTGATGGTGAGGCGAAAATGAGTAAAAACGTGCACAAAGTCTTCTGCGGCGCTGTCGAACTCAACATCAAGCCCATAGCGCTGGCTACAGGAGGCGCTTGCTTCTAGCGTGGAGGTGCTTTCTGGCAGGCTCCATAATCCGCCCCAGATGCCTGTGGGTGGGCGGCGTTCTAGCAAAAGCTTGCCATTCCTTGTAATCATCATCAGCACGGTTTGGCGCTCTGGCGAAACTTTTTTGGGCTTGGGTGTTGGCAGCTCGGCTTGGCGGCCTTGCTGGCGGGCGATACAATCATCAAACACGGGGCAGGTGATACAGGCTGGTTTTTTAGGCGTGCATATGGTTGCGCCCATATCCATTAGACTTTGCGTATAGCGCTCAATTCCTTGATCTGGCAGCAGTGTTACCGCCAGTTGCCACAATTCTCTTTCAACTAACTTAGTGCCCGGATAACCACTGATCCCTGCCCAGCGGGCCAGCACACGTTTTACATTGCCATCCAAAATAGCAGCGTGCGCGCCAAAGCTGAAGGCGGCAATAGCGGCTGCGGTGGATGGGCCGACCCCAGGTAGCTCGGCCAGTAACTCGGGCGTACGCGGGAATTCTCCGCCAAAACGCGCCATGACCATTTGCGCGGCTTTGTGCAGATTGCGTGCGCGGCTGTAGTAGCCAAGGCCACTCCATCTGGCTAAAACATCATCAGAGCTGGCAGAGGCTAAGCTAGCCACGTCAGGAAAACGCTCTAAAAACTGCTGGTAATAGGGGATGACCGTGACGACCTGCGTTTGCTGCAGCATGATTTCTGACAGCCATACTTTGTAAGGATCGCTGACTTGCCAAGGTAGATTGTGGCGGCCGTGTATGGCCTGCCAAGCGATTAAACGCTGGGAAAAATCGCTCATTTATGGGGTTTCTTAGTGGGGTTGGCTAGCTTCTTTGTGGCGGGGGCTTTGGCGGCGATATCGGTCGCTTTTTTATTGGCGATGGCCTGTGCAGCAAGTTGTTTCTTTTGCTTGGCAGCCGCTTCTGCTGCGCTTTTCTGTTGTTCAGCTGCAGCTTTTTGTTTGACTAAAATTTGCTCTTTTAGGCTGGCGTAATCGATATGATATTCAGGGGCATTGATTGCTCCTGATAATTGGATCGGTAGTTTTAGGCCAGCTAAACCCTTAAGCTCGGGTACTTTAGGATTGGCGCTAGCGTGCATATTGTAATCAATCGCATTGCTGTTCAGGTCTAAAGTGCCGCCGCCGTTTAGTTTTAAAATGCCAGCTGTAAGGTCTAGATCGCTATTGCTGGCAACACCGTGTTTTAATGTAAGGGTGGACCGTAGCTCACTAAAGCTTGTTTTAGCGTTTGAATTAGCGGGTGGGGTGGGCTCGCCATTCATTAGGCTGATTTGACGGCTGGTGGTGCGTAGCAAGGCTTCAAGATCAACTCCGCGAATAGCCCCTTGGTTGAGCAGTAAACGCACATTGCCACCTGCGGTGCGGCGTAAATCGCTAAGCTGATTGCCAACGGCTGAAACATCCAGATCAACGTGACCACGGCCTTCAAAACGGCTGGTATCAAATACATCGGCTAGGAGTGCGTTGATATTCATGTTGGCAAGCTTTTGCTGAACACGGAAAGAAGCGTTTTTTCGATTGGCATCTACTTCTAAGCTGCCTGATAGCTGGCCTTCATAAAGCATAGCTGCGAGCGGGTTTAGATTTAATTTACGGTTTTTGGCCGCAAATTGTAAAGATATATCATTGATATGCAGTTTTTGTAACACTAGTTCGCTAATCTTTAGATTACCGCTGGCATCTAAATTATTGAGCCACCAAAAATCAAAAGGCTTATCTGGATTAACTGTTTTTGCTCCTGCGGCCACTACGGGCAAATAGGGTGATAAATCTAGTTTGTGTAAATCCACATCAACGGTGTAGTGGGGATGAACAAAGTCGCTCACACCTATCGTGGCTTTAATTGGCGATTTATCCAGCTGGCCTTGGCTGGAAAGGCTAAGCGTTTCTGCCTGCAAATTAAGCGTGCCTTCGCCTTTTAGATCTAAGCCAATTGCGCCGCGTGGCAAATTACGGTTGGTGTAGCTACCGCTTAAGCTATAGGCGGGTAATTTAGCAATGCTGCCTTTTAGTAGCTCTAGCGGGCTGGCAAAAGAGAGGGCTAGGTTTTGTTCTGGGCTATTGATTCTTACTTCAAAGCGGGCTAAATCGGTGCGCAGCAGGCCTTGCTGCATGCCAGATAAAGTAGGGATGGTGGCTTTAGCACTAAGCTGGCCGCTTGGGCTTTGCATACCCACATTCAGCTTAAGGCGGTTTAGGCTGATGGCTTCTTTAGAGAACAAAATCTCTGGTACATCTAGCTCGCCTTTCCAGTGCTGGCCTGCGCGCTGGCCAGAGGCGGTTAGTTTTAGCTCGCCACCTTTAAAGCGCAGTGGCTGCCAGCCGTAGACTAAATTACCCACGGTACTGACTTTTACATCTTGTAGGCGTAATTCAGGTGAGCTGCCGCCTTTTTGCTCTAGCTCTAGTAGCAAATCAGCCACCAGCAAGCGATGATCTGCTTCGTGATAGCGCATAGCGGCCGTGGCACTCAAAGCGCCTTGCCATTGTACCGGTCTATCCTCATCGCCAATCAGTAGGATGCCATCCACATCCAAACGCCCTGCTTTAGGGTCTGATAGGTTTTTCATGGTGAGGTTAAGGCGGGAAAGGCGAATGCTCTCACCCAAAAATTCATCTGAAAGCTTAAATGCCGCCTCATTAAAGTGCACTGTATCAAGCGAGAAACTCAGCTCCTGAGTTTGCGATTTAGGTGTAAGTAGGTCTTCAAAATTATACGTGCCGTCTTCGCGGCGAATTACATTGAGCTCTGGCTTTTCAAAATCTAGTGCTTTAATTGTCCCTTTGCCGAATAGTAATGGCCACAGGCTAAGCTCTACACGTACACGATCAGCGTGGGAGAAGATATCTTTTTGGCTAGGCTCGGTAAGGGTGACATCATCTAGCAGCAGTGCTGGCTGTGGTAGCAAGACAAAACGCGCATCACCCCGTATGGTGAGTTGGCGCTGTGTGTCTTTTTCCAGCATGCTGGAAAGCTCACTTTTGATTAGATCAAAAGAAATAAAATAGGGCAGCGTGCCAAGCAGGGTCACAATCATGACGAGCAAAAGCAGGCAAATTCTGAAAGGGCGAGAGTGTCGCCAATCTATGTGAGGACGGTGCATAGCGGGATTATCCCGAAGACTTGGATTAATTTCAAAGTTAAGATTGATCTTATTGCGTTAAAAAGCACGACATAAGCCAGATTAAGGTGGTATTTTTTCCCTATTTCTTGGTGCGTATTGGCTTTGGAACGGCATTTGTGATGTTAAATCAGTAGCTTTGCTTTGCGGTGATCTGGCCTATGTATTTAGGCTTTGTATTAATAATAATTTTCACACCTATGAGGAATATATGGCACAAACTACAGAAATTAAGGTTCGCGGTTACCATTTAGATTTATATGGTCATGTGAATAACGCACGTTATTTAGAATTTTTGGAAGAAGCACGTTGGGCATTGGTTGACGAAAGTGGTGGTTTTGAATGGTTTACCAGCGAGCGTTTAGCCTTGGTTATTAGTCGCGTTGATATCCGTTATAAACGCCCTGCCACAATGGGCGATGTGCTAAAAATTGAAACTCGATTAACGCATATAGGTGAAAAAGAAGGCATTATTAATCAGCGTATCTTGCGTTTAGATAACGATAAATTAGTGGCTGAAGCGGATGTGACATTTGCGGTGATTAGCGCTAAATCGCCTGGCGCTTTGCCACTAGAGGGCGAGCTGGCGGAGCGTTTGCAAGGGATGATGCATGTTTAAACAATGCATCAAACTTCTTGCCTGCTTGGGGCTGTTGCTTGGGTTGGCTGCTTGCGGCAGCTTGCCTACAGATTTAGAAAAGCCAACGGTGAGTTTGGCTGGAATCAGCGTGGCTGAGGTGAGCCTGCTAGAGCAGCAATTTATTTTAAACTTACGGGTAAATAATCCTAATAATATTGATATTCCATTAAATGGGCTAAATATCAATTTAGAGGTAAATGACAAACCCTTTGCAAATGGGGTTTCTAATGAGGCAACCACGCTGCCGCGCTTGGGATCGGCGGTGGTCAAACTGCGTGTCAGTACATCTCTAGCCACTTTTATCCAACAATTTAATGTTCTGCAAGCAAGTGGCAAGCCAATCGCCTATCGTATTAAAGGTAAACTGTTCCTACCTTTACGTCCGGATGGCATAAGCTTTGAACGTCAAGGGGAAGTGGTTTTACCCTGACTAACTTGATTACCCCAAAAACGAGTGAGAGGCTAGACCTGATCTGCAAGCGAGGCCACAGACAAAATAGGCCGTTAGGCCTTATTTGCAGTGCCGACAAGGGCTAGTTTCTAACTAGGTTTGGAATTAAATTGGAAAGAGAGCAATGAGTGATCATGCTACACCTGCCGCCACACACGACGAGCACACAGTGAATGGTGAGCCTAGCCCCTCCTTTATGCAAAAAAACCGTTTAGCACTCATGATTGGCGGCGGTTTTTTTGGATTTTTGTTGGTGCTGATTATTGGCATTGCGATTGGGATGACCAAGCGTAATTTTGAAAGAGCGCAATACGTTGAGCAAATTGCTCGCTTGAAGGTTTCTTTTGAAGAAACCATTGAGACGCGTAAAGAGCTTGAGGAGAGAATCTCCGAGTTAAAAAAAGAAGTAAAGGAAAAGAAAATTGAAGTAGAAGAGCTAGAAGTCAAAGTAGAAGACTTAGAACGGCGTGGCGGCGGCGCAAAAGCCACTGGCGCGGCAGAACACGACGCAGCGGCTGCGTCAGCGGCAACGCATGGTGAAGCCGCAGGCGCGGATATCAAACCCGCAGGTGGTGGTTATGTGAAGTTTGGTGGCGGAGACTGCGTCTTACCCGCAGGCGGAGGCAAGGGCAGTGCAGCGTGGAAGGAATGCGTTAACCAAAATCGCAGCGCTCAGGGCAAACCTGCCGAAGCACCCGCTGAGCCTGCAGCCAAGCCGAGCGAGCACTAAGCCAAATACAGCGCTTGAATGCTTTCTAAATTGGGTGGGCTTGCGCCGTGTTGCATGCAGGCCGCTGCGCCGCTGGCGATAGCAAAGCGTAAATGTTCGCCTGCTTCGCGCCCTGGCCAAGTCATCATGCTATAAATTAGTCCGCCGATTGAGGCGTCCCCAGCCCCTACCGTATCGGCTACATTTATCTCAATTGCTGCGCTGATTACGATGGTGTTGGGTGTGATTAAAGATGCGCCGCCTGCGCCACGGGTATAGAGGATGCTGGCCTGAGGGTTCCAACTGATGAGCGTTTTTAATGCTTGATCGATGTCTTCGCTGCGAAATAAGCCTGCCAAGTCTTCATCAGATACCTTGATCACATCGGCTAGCTGGCTCATGGCTTTGAATGTTGCGTCGTACTCTTGATCCATCAAAATTCTAAAGTTGGGGTCGTAGCTGATTTTAACTCCGAGCTGCTTAAGTTCCATCGCTAGGGCGAGTAAGCGTTTGCCTAAGGGCTGGCGCGCTAAGCTGATGCCACCGAAGTGCACCCAGCTGACTGCGCTTTGCCAGCCGACAGGGAGGGCTTCTGGGGCAAAATACAAATCCGCTGAGTCTTCACCAATAAAGAAATATTGCGGTGGATGGCTAGCTGGCACAATCGCCAGCAAGGGTGACTTATCTAGCTGCTGTAAAAAGCGCACATCTAAACCCGCTTGGCTCGATGCTTGGTATAAATCTTGGCCAAAACAATCCTTACTGATTGCCCCAGCAAAAGCACTTGCTACGCCTAAGCTAGCGAGCACGCGGCTGACATTCCAAGTAGAGCCGCCCACTTTACTTTGCCAATGGTTGCCTTCGGTTTTAATCATATCGGTGAGGGCTTCCCCAGCAGCAATAAAGCGGGGCAGAGGACGAATGCTAGGCTGATTCATGATGTTCTTTTTGAGTTTTAAATAGATTAAGTCGTGGTTTTACAGGGCGTCGTCTAGTTTTAAAAACAGATCTCGATCAGGGGCAAAGTTGGCGTAGAGCGGCAGCAGCGCGCCGCCTAGCGCTCTGGCATCCGAACCTATAGTGCCAGCGAATACCTGCGGTGCAACAATGCCTTCCCAGTTGAAATCTTGCATGGCGGCTTCTACAGCCACAATCAGCGCTTCTTTTACGGCGCTGCAAAAGCAGCCATCTAAAATCACGCCTTCTAAATCGAGTAGGCAAGTGCTATTGAGCATGGCAAAGGCGATAGGAGGGGCTGTTTCTGCAATCCATGCTTGGGTGTGGGGCCAGTATTCTGGGCTAGCAGCACGCTCATCGCTGGTGGCGCGGCCATCTAAGCCTGCGGTAATAAACCGGCTTTCTAGTTTAAATAACGATGCCACATTTAATAGCTGCGGGCTGTGTTTGCCGCCGCCGTTTAGCCCCAGCGGCAAAGAACCTAAGGCCCCTGCATTACCATGCTTGCCCAAATGTAAGTGGCTATCAAGCACTAAGCCGCCGCCAATAAAGGTATCTACAAATACGTAAACAAAGTTACGCATATCACGCCCGCGCCCTGCTACTAATTCGGCCACGCAGGCGGCGGTGGTGTCCTTTAGCGTTTGCACCGGCAAGCCCGTTAGCGTGGCAATTTCTTCTTTAAGTTGAAAGCGCTCCCAGCGTGCTACCACATCGGCATCAAGGCCGAGTAGCTGTTGCCAGCCACCCATATGTAGTGGTGCAGCAATGCCGATGCCTTGTACGCGCTCCCATAGTCTGGGGCTGAGCTTGTGTTTGATTTTGGCTAGGCACTGGCTGATATGCCCCAAAATCTGATTTGGATCGGCAAAGTCATAGCTTAAATTCCAGCGTTCGCGCACCGCGCCGCTAAAATCTACCAGCAAAATATCTAAGCTGCGTCGCCCCACTTTTACCCCAATTGCAAACGCCCCATCGGGGTTGAGCACAAGAGGAACCGAGGGCTGGCCTACCTTGCCGCGCTGCGGGGTTTTTTTGATGAGCAGCTCGTCATCGAGCAAACGCTTGGTGATCAGTGAAATAGCTTGCGCCGTTAAGTGGGTTAATCTAGCGATTTCTGCTCCAGAGATCTGGCCATTAAGGCGAATGGCTTGCAGCACAACGCGCTCGTTATACTGACGCATTCCCCCTTGTGAAGAGCCTCTGGGCTTGAGCTTGCTCGCAGCGGTGCTGCTGTTATCCGGCGAGAGGCTCACAAATCACTCCTTTTTTTAAGATGAAATTGCCGTAAGGCTGTAATTCACCGGTTAAAACAATGGCATAAGCTTGCTTGACTCGCTCATAGAAAGCAAATCGCTCTAATGCCTCGTATTGCCCTGCTAAGGCATGGCCTGCATCGTTTAGCTCGCGGATGATTTGTTTTTGTAATGCGCTGCACCAGCCTGTGGTTTGGTGGCTAACTTGCATATAGGCAATGGGTTGGCTTACGTCTTGATCTAGGGGTAGTAGGCTGATAATCGCTGTTATTGCACGGGCAACCCCCACGCCAGAAAGATAAATCAATGGCTTGCTTACGGCCAGCGAGGCGGCGGTAAAGTTTGCATCGGCGATCACAATCTCATCGCCATGCCCCATTTCGGCTAATACCTTAAGTAATTCAGGCGTGAGGAGCGGATCTATTCCTTTTAGCATGCTATTTCTCCTGTCCAGCTAGTGGGCCAACCATTCAGTGGGAATATCTTCTGGCTTCATGGCACCGGTCATTACCGCTACGGCATCACTCATGGTGATGGCCTTAGGGTTGAGTACGGCAGCTCTGCGCCCTAAGCGGGCAACGTGGATGCGATCGGCTATTTCAAACACATGTGGCATATTGTGGCTGATTAGCACCACGGGTAAGCCTCGGTCGCGCACATTGCGGATTAGTTCTAGTACCATATTGCCTTCTTTTACCCCCAGTGCTGCGGTGGGCTCATCCATGATGACCACGTGGCGGGCAAAGGCGGCCGCGCGTGCCACAGCCACCCCTTGACGCTGGCCGCCTGATAGCGTCTCTACCGCTTGAGTCATAGAGCGGATACCGATTTTTAGCTCCTGCATATAGGCGATGCTGTCATTTAACATGCGCTTTTTATCTAAAAACCCCAGGCTGCCCAATAAGCCAGTACGGCGGATTTCTCTGCCCATAAATAAGTTTTCTGCAATAGTCATGGCGGGGGCAACGGCTAGGTCTTGGTAAACGGTTTCGATGCCTGCACGGCGGGCTTCGATTGGGCTTTTAAAGCAAACACTTTGCCCATCCAAAAAAATATCACCACTATCGGGCGTAATCGCGCCTGATAAAGCCTTAATCAGGGAGGATTTGCCCGCACCATTATCCCCAATAACCGCAAGAATTTCCCCTGCGCGTAGTTCGAAATCAGCGCCATCTAAGGCGGTAACTTGGCCGTAGCGTTTCACTAAGCCTTTGGCTTGAATCACCAAAGGCAGGGCATTGTGTTCTGGATGCGGGCTCATTAGCGGCCACCTTTTCTGGAGAGTTGATCGGTAGCAACGGCAAGAATCACCAAAATGCCGGTAATGAGAATTTGATAAACCGATGAAACCCCCATCAAGGTAAGGCCATTACGAAACACACCCACAATCATTGCGCCAATTAAGGAGCCAAGCACTACGCCACGGCCACCAAATAAGCTGGTGCCACCCAGTACCACGGCGGTAATTGCATCTAGGTTTTCAGTCTGCCCCGCATTGGGGTCGCCCACACCAGTACGCGCCACAGATAAAAGCGATGCCACGCCGTAGCAAAGCCCAGCCAGTACATACACCATTAAAATCACTCTGTGGGTGGGGATGCCGGTTAGGCGGGTAGCTTCAGGATTATTGCCAACGGCGTAAATATGCCGGCCTGCCGCAGTTTCTCGCAGCCAGATCCAGCTTAGTGCATAGCAAACCAGCATCAGTACCGTGCCATAGGCCACTTGGGTTTGGCCCAGATTAAAAGTGTTACCTAAAAAAGTCATGCTGGCGGGGAGATCGGTAATGGTTTGCGATCCTGAATAGAGCTGGGTAATTGCAAACGCAATATTCATCGTGCCTAAGGTTACAATAAACGGTGGCAGCTTAATCCGAGTAACCAGTAAGCCATTAAGTAGGCCAAAGCCAGCGGTAACCGTCAAACCCAGTCCGATGGCTAAGCTTGGGGGCAGGCCAAAATCATGCGCTACTTTGGTCATGACCACGCCACCAAGCGCCATTACCATGCCGCAGGATAGATCGATCCCAGCGGTAAGAATAATTAAGGTCTGGCCGATTGCAATTAACCCAACCACCATAATCTGCTGTAGTATCAGCGAAAAATTCGCCCCCGTAAAAAACTGCTCGCTTTGGAAAGAGAAAAATGTGCAGGCGATTAAAAGTGCCAAAAATGGCCCTAAGGTGCCGATTGAAGGGATGTGTTCTTTCCAACTCGGCATACAACGCTCCTTGGTGCTTTTTAAATTGGATTGTTTAGAGCAGAGTGTCAAAAATTTTCTATAACGCTCAGGCTCTTATGATTAAGGCAGGATTATTTATTGCCCCAGCACAGGTCCATGCC
>Ga0247722_10001583_pt1 | contig 12477 bp, 5 predicted proteins | sample MSEWelMarce3H_FC_FD_189094 | JGI IMG/M metagenome (GOLD analysis project Ga0247722, IMG submission 189094) | Subsurface sediment microbial communities from gas well in West Virginia, United States - MSEEL Well Study Marcellus 3H_FC | ecosystem: Environmental > Terrestrial > Deep subsurface >... | reverse complement strand
AAAATAATGAATGAAATAATGAATAAACGACCTGATGCAACGGCAACCCCATTAAGCACTGAATTTGCCAACCAATTAAATATACATAAGAAAGGATTGAAACCATTTGCTATTAGAGAATTAGCAAATCAAAAAAACATACAACCCGGAACCAAAATATATCTTTTTGATGATAGTACTCAAGCTTTGCTTAAAGATAATTCCAAAAAATCGAAAATTATACTTGAAACTGTAACGGTTTTTACAGGTTCAAATCCAAACGACCTACTTGAAAAGTTTAATGTTGCCAGAGCTACATCGGCACCTCCAAAAGATCCGGTTCCACCCAATCCAGAAGTTCTGGTTCCAAAAGATGGGATTCCTGCAAAAGAATCAAAAGCATCTGATATTGTTCTGGCAGTTTCGACGGACTCGGCTGCACTTCCAAAAGACCCAATAGACTCGGCTGCACTTCCAAAAGACCCAATAGACTCGGCTGCACTTCCAAAAGACCCAATAGACTCGGCTGCACTTCCTTCGACAGACTCAAAAGATGCACTTCCAGAAGACTCGGCTGCACTTCCAAAAGACTCGGCTGCACTTCCAAAAGACTCGGCTGCACTTCTAAAAGACCCAATAGACTCGGACTCAAAAGACTCGGCTGTAGTTCCGAAAGTCGAACCACCAGTTATCGTTTCCCATGAAGAAATTGCATTAACCCCGGTTAAATTTGAATCCAAAACAGGTAAAAATGATGACGTATGGGCATTTTATAGATGTTTAATGCGCGGGTTCTTACTCGCCACATATGAACAAGAGCTGGAGACTATAAATGCAAACCCGTCCCCAAATAAGGACGAAAATGATAACAATAAACTCATTATTATTGGACAAATTGGCCGCCTGCTTCGCGGAATGAATAAGTCGGTTCTTCATGTTGACAACGTGTTTCAATTCGACGGATTTGCGATTACTGAATGCGATTTGATTGTTGGAATGCTTACCCGTATTTCTCGATGGTTTAAGCACAAGGTTCAGCTCGATGTGCCTCGACAATATTTTAGTGATATCGATACCAGTAAAGTTTCACTCGAATCAAGTGCGGACTATTTCGTTCACCAGATTGATATGGCATTTAAGGACCTGAAACACAAAGTCCGGGACCCCTCTATTCCCCCCATTGTAGTGAAAGACCTTGATGATTTTATAATTCATTTAACTCCGGATATGAACAATGTGGGGCGTTCCAAGGTGCTGGCCGCGTATGATGCAGTACGGGGAAGCATTAGTGCCGAAAAGGTTCGGGCTGCCGCCGGAAATGTCACGCGAAAGGCTCGTCTTGTAATTGATAAAACAAAACAAGTTGGTACTACGGCAGTCGAAGGTGTGAAAAAATTTACCAGAGGTAGACAAATTGCATACCGCGAATGGGACGCGAACAGACAACGCGTAAAATCCGAAAAGGCTGACCAGGCGCTTGCTGAAATTAAGGCAAAACACCCGCCAATCGTTGTTACATCGGGCGGTGCTCCTCCTCCTTCTACTGCTGCTGCTGCTGCTGCTGCTGTTCCTACTTCTCCAAGTAAAAAAGGGCTTGACTTGTTGTATCCACTCAAGCAATACCGAGAACTTCGTGCAACGGGTGAAATCGAAGTTATGCAGAAACCGAATATGACGGCGGTTGAGTATTTTGAGAAGCTGCCAGTAATGCTTACAAGAACCGGTGATGCCGGAAATGACCAAGTGTTTCCCGCTTTATTTGGGCACCCGCTTCTACTGTATTTGCCGTTTGCTCGTGCTTTTGGATGCGTTATTGAAGTGTATAGCCGACCATCTCCTGATGATACGGACCCCGTATTAAAATATTTATTTCCATCCAAAACCGAAATCGCGAAGAGCACAATTAGTATGCCGACTATTCGCATCATGGACGACAATCCGTATAACGCGTCAGACCCGAATCTAAAAGAAGTTTTATTGTATCCAAACTTTCTCACACACCAGGACCAATATCTGGCAAATTTCAGTTTGTTTTTACCGTCCAATGCTAACGATGTGGCGGATAAAGCCGTAAAATATTTGGCAAATAAAGTCAAATTGTCGTCGCAGATGCAAGCAAACGGTGATAAAATGCAAAAATTTGAAGACCAATACAGCATTGCGGATGCGAAATTTAAGGACGCTGAGTCATTCATGACAAAAACCAAACAAACAAAAGAAAATGCACAATTAGCGTATAAACTCGCAAAGACTAAATATGATAACGATGAAGCTACCCCTCTACCGGCAAATGCTGATGCCAAAGCACGAAGTGCTCGCGATGACCATAAAATGGAGTTTAAAAAAACCAAAAAGGTTTTTGTAAAGGAATGGGAAGTTTACAATACAGCCATAAGCACCAGAAATGCCGCATTCAAGCGATTCATAGTTACGCAAAATCGATTGAAGGATATGGTTTCTAAAATCAACAGTCAAAAAGATGAAAATGACACTACTGCAGACGCGTCACGTCAAGCAGTGATAGCTGCATTGCCAAATTACAAGGTTCCTACACCATATGTAAAGCAGACTGCGCCGATGATAGTAAAATCGGCAATAGGAGCGCCAGCAACATCAAGAGTAAAAGCAGACGCAGTAGAAGCACCCAAAGAACCAACAGACTCACCAATAGTAGCAAAATCAGACACAGAAGCAGACGCAGATTCACCAATAGTAGCAAAAACAGACGCAGAAGCAGGCGCACCAATAGTAGAAGTAGCACCAACAGATTCACCAATAGTAGAAGCAGTACCAACACCAATAGTAGCAACAGACTCACCAGCTAAATCAGCAGCTAAATCACCAGCTAAATCACCAGCTAAAACAGCAACAAAACAATTAAAAATAATGACGTTCAATGTATGTTGGGAAGCATTTACTGGCAAAAGCCCAATCGGCGAACATTGTGTCGGAAAAACAAATCCATGTACGGGTAATATAAAAAGAACTATTGTTGATAAAATATCTCAAGGAACGCATGTTATTTTATTACAAGAAGGAATCAAAAATATTAGTGATTTCTTTTCCGGAACGGGAGACATTGTCGGCAATACAAATAAAAATATTTTAGAATATAATCAAAAAACGGGCACAAGTTTTTTTGTTTACACCTTTACCAGTCTTAGTGAAACAATGGTAACCATGTGTTCTAAAACAATGTTTCAAAAAATAGCAGATATTTACTTTATGGGTAATTTGGCATCAGAATCAATCAACAAGGCAGGATTAGACGAATTTTTACCATCAGTTGCTTCAGATGGAGGAGATTTTAATCGGACCAATAATATACTCGGTGGAGCAAGACCTTATATTGTATTAGTATTTAATGATAAAAAACTAATTTTAATCAATATACATTCACCACATGCTAAAGATAAGTTTGAAACCCAACTGATCGACAAGAAAAAGAAAATTCCAGATCCAGATGCCAAGAAACAATCACGAGTAGACACACTTAACACGCAATATACAAATTTGCAAAATTACGCGTTTACCAACCTTGGAGATTTGCTCAGAAAGAGAATACCCCATGAATATTCTACTTATGATATCATAATCGGTGGCGATTTTAATAACGATAACCCTTTAATTGCTGGTCTATTTAAATCTGACAAACTCGGTATAACCATTAAATATCCAAAAGTTAACACCACACCCACTTTATCATATGACAACATGAAAACATACACGGTTGTTTCTGACCACATTTACTCTAATAACTTAAATACTATTGATTATGGGGTACATGTTGTAGGCTCCTCGGTAACAAAGGATAAAACTGGTAAATATCCATTTTCGGATCACTTGCCCGTATATGCAACAATAAATATAAATATGCCTTCATAAGTTTAATACCCCACATTCATAACTGAACTCATTGCCTGTGAATTCAGCCGGTTCGTATTGTCGGTTTTGGCGGTTTGGCAGCATTGTTTCATATTCACACACTTGTGCGTCTCAGGAAGCCGGTGCTGCGCGCAGAACTTGAAACCGCAATACGTGCAATCTCCAACGATGGGCGCCGGTTTGTGCCCGCATCCATCGTTTCCGCATTTTGTTTTTGACCTCGCACCCGGAATTGGCTTTGTCGTACTATTAGTAGTATTCTCAATCAGTTTAGCGTTCGCTGTCATTATATGTCTCGGAAAAATGAAATTGATAAATATATCGTTGTATGATATGATGATATAATATATTTATCGTTTGTTTGTCTTCAATTTTATTATTTTGTTAATTCAACAATTTGAACATATCGAATTTAATGTCTACACCAGAAGCAACGACCATCCGGCACGAAAATGTAACCGACGCATCCGGAAATATCAACGTGCGACTCACTTGGCCACCGCCGTATGACGGCGGTTATCCTATTACAAGTTATCGAATTCAGTATTCTCTCATTAACAATATAGACTACGTAACGTATAATCTCATTTTAGCAAATACGCCGGAAGCCGTGAACCTCACAACCGGAGAACTCAGCTATACACTTACCGGCCTGATTAAAGGCGGTATATATCAGGCCCGCATTTCAGCACTGAACGGGTTTGGTTCCGGAGCCTACTCTAATTTCATATACGCTTACCCTGGAACGGTCCCGTCCAAGCTGAACGTGATTAATTCGGAAGCTTATGCCAGCCGAGGTTCCACCGAGGTGACAATTTATTGGATCAGGCCATACGACGGCGGATACCCCATTCTGGGATACGCGCTGCGTGTCCGGTCAGTCACACTACAAATCGATGCTTCCGGAATGCCATTTCAGCAGGAGTTAACCCCCTGGACCAACCCACCAATAGATTTGTCAGCAAATACACAATCCAGAACCATAACTGGACTGGTGAACGGCCGGTATTACCAGTTTCAGGTGGCTGCACGCAACGACGTTGGACTTGCGTCATTTTGCGACCCGCTCCTGGTGAAACCGGGCGATATTCCCGGCCCTTTTTTCGGAAATATAAGCACCAGCTTTTTATCCAGTATCACTGCCCGAAATAACGCCCGGATATTTCTGGAATGGGCGCCTCCCGCATACAACGGCGGCTACGACCTCGAAAACTATATTATACAATACAAGTCAGATAATGACGTGTATTACACGAAACGAGTTCTACCCCTTACACAGCGTCAAATTACCAATCCTGCCATGGTAAGTATGGATTATTCGTTCAACAACATCGTGGTGGATTATTACGGAGACTTGTCGGCCAATCCACCGATTCCGATTCAAAGCTCGCTCACGAATGATGTGAGCTACAACGTTCGCATCGGAGTTCAAAACGATGTGGGCATACGATGGCTGCCCGACCGTGTCGGAATAACCGACGTGTATGCCACGGTGATACCCGGAACCTTCGCCAAACCCGTTATGGATTTAAGCGCCACTATCGCGGACGGAACCGCGAAACTCAGCTGGACGTGGAACCAACGGCTTTTAAACAACGGTTACCTCTTTGCAAATTACTACGTGGTGCGATATCGCCCGTATAACGATTTGTATTGGCACCAGTTGGTCTTCCCGCAATCCAGCGAAAAATTAGATGTCAACGCCACCGTGAGTGGATATCTGATTACCGCTGCAGAAACGGGCCGCGACTACATCAATCCCCAGATTTTCCCGATCACTAAATATCAAACTGTTGCGTTTCGATACACCAACGCGGTGCGCGACACGTCCACCAACGTGTATAACTATATCGACCCATCGTCGGCACCGTTTCAAGCGCGGCAACCGCTTATGAACGGCGTGCCGTATGATTTTCAGGTGGCAGCGGTAAACCACATTACGCGCGGCCCGGATATAGGAATCGCAATTGGTGCGTATGCGCAAACGCGGCAAACCCCGGGTCGTGTTCCCGACGCACCCGCACTGGTTAAAATACAGAGAGAATCCCAGCGCGCGGTACTGACGTGGTCACTGCCCGTTTCAGACGGTGGATATCCCCTAACTGGGTATCGCATACGCGTCCGTCCCGCAAGTTGCTTATCTGTTCCGTTGTCGGGGGGGCGTGCCCGCGCTAACAACGGGGGCTATTGCAACCGCCGTTTCCAGTTGCAATCGACAAGGGGTTGGCGTGTCTTCAAAAAATTCTTACTTTACGCCGGCTATTGCCGCGCGATACACGGACGTGTCAGCGAACGGGTGGAACTCGACCGTATATACCGTGCTCACAAACGCGGGAAATACGTTTCAACTACCGTTTCGTTTTTTTTTAGCAGATGCGTTATTCGATGTCGCAATATGCGCGTCGAACGCGCTTGGATTTGGAGCGGAACTCTTCGTGTCGGACAGATACAGCACAAAGGCGTATAAGCCCGATGCGCCCACTAAATTATCGGGCCAGCTTCTGAAAAGAGCGGCACTGAACGGGGGTAGCGGAGCGGTGTTTATCAGTTGGACCACTCCCGCGTATTACGGAGGCTCGTTCGCCACCTCGTATAGTTACGAAATACAGTATGCGCTGATTGAACAATCTCCCGCAGATGGAGACAACAGTGCGTGGTTTGCGCTGAATTTGAATCAGCAAACATTCGGAGAGTATGTTGCGCCGGCCGCAACAAGAACGCCAGGAACGGTTATTACGTCCATGTATTCCATCTACGCGTCTGCCAGCGGAATGATAGGTTCGTCGTTCATGCAATGGGTGCGCGTGCGCGCAACCGCAAAATCGAATGCGAGCGGGGCGGGTGCGTTGAGCGATACGGCAAGTGATTGGACGGTTGCTTGTGTTGCAATCATTGACTGATTTAATATTTATACGTATGATACGATGGATACATATGAATATGGATATACATGTAAGAGTTATACTTTTATGGTCGTTTATGGTTTAATGCGACTGCCATTTTCCGCGTATAGACGCGATTCTAGCCAAGTTTGCTTTCATTTGTGGTGTTACTTGTAGTAGTTGTGGTGCTTCTTCTTCTTCTTCTTCTTGTTCTATACCCATGACTGATGCAACATCCATTGCGTGATTTTTTAACAATTCCTTAAATACCTTATCGTTCGCTTCCAAGCAATTAAACTTGGTTTTGGCATTTGAATCGCTTGTAACCGTGACCCCGGCATTATCGTGAGCAGTTACGAAGTGGTCAGAGTCCATCATTAGTTTGTTTAGATTTTTGTAAGTCGCCGCAAATCCGACTACTCCAGCCACTACATTTCGCGAGTGTGTCATTGTATTTACAGATGTGCACGCATACCTGTAAACGGTTATCTTGGGGTCTCGGTTAGCTGTATACGTTACTGTATTTGCATGAGAATTAAAACGGCGTGCTCTGGCGACGACTTGGTCATACTTTGCCTTTAGAGTAATGCACTCCATTATGTGAACGTGCATACAATCCTGTAATGACATGCCTTCCATAATGTCTGGATGAAAAACAATGATTTTCATTTTAGAATTGGAACCAAATTCATTAAATTCGTCCTTTATTCTATCATTTTCACCTGTATCGGTCGACGGGTCTTGTAAATATCCGATCATATCAGGAGTAAGCCCATACTTACGGCAGTGAAGGTCGTAATATTCTTTAAAAAGCTCAGTTCCAACCCCGCTAAAGCTTGAATATATCATTGATTTCTCTCCCTTTTCAACCGCAACTTTTAGCTTCTTCATAATTTCCTCAAATTTATTGGACCATTCGATATTCGGTTTAGATGAATTTTGTTCATCATCCACTATTTGTTGCATAATTGCCCCTATACCGGGATCAATTGATGCGGCCTTATCCGTTCCTACAAGTGTATTTGCCTGTAATAATAGTTCAACGTACGTAAGGAACTTTGTAGAAAAATATAAGTTACCTATGGCTAAATTCATATATTTATCGTCCAGCACGTCACCGCGTTCTCGGTTTAGCGTAGCGCGCTCATTCATAAATAAAGTGGTTGAACTAACCTTTTCGTCCGAAGCCGAGGTTGCAGGTTTAACCGCGGCAGCCCCGGTTGCAAGTTTATCCAATAATTTATAGTCTTTTAATTTTAAAAATGTGGCAATCGGAACTCCAAATTTTGATAAGACAAAGAATAACAATTGTCCTGGAGTGTATGGACATTCCACGTCAGTTTCGACAATACCCGCAAAATTCTTTTTTGAGTCCGGATCGTCGTTCAAGTTATAATATAGGAAGTTCTCTCTTACTATTTTTTGCAAAGCTGGCTTGGTGTCGTCAATCAGGTAAAGGTCTTCCTTGTATGTTTTTGTCATGTTTCGCTCAGCCATCAGCCACCCCTTCGATATTTGTTCGATAAATAACGCGCAACATTGTAAGGCAACATATTTACCAGCTACAGCGGGGTTGGCAATCATAACCAAATTAGGCAAGTATTTAATCAAATCGCCAGTAAGTGATTTCATTCCAAGAAAATCTTTGACTCGTGAAAAAACTGTAGTAAACAATATTTGTCCAACCAGTGACCGATGAACATCGCCGACAAATGATTTAAAAACCTGCCATTTGGGCTTACCCGCAAAGTTAGTTCTAAATTCCTTTCTACTAAACGACAACATGTCATTTTCATTTAATACTAAATTTAATAGATAAATCATATCATACATGGAGTTATATATAGGTGTTCCGGTTATAGCTATTACGCGTTTACCGCGTCGTATAGCATTATATACTTCTACATACTGGTCTATCACTATACTGGACTCAAAAAAATCAGATTCTAACAGGTTCGGTTTGGTTGACATGAACAATCCGGGTATTTTAGTATTCGCCTCGCCTATATATTGGCTTATCCGAAGACGTTCCGTTTCCAATCGATGTGCTTCATCGAGTATAATTATCGCGTCATCAAAGTAGTTTCTGGTACCGGATGTGGCTATTATTCGACTGAATTGCGCATAACCGTAAAGTTCCAAATCGTACTCAAGTTCTTGCATCGGCGAACTCTTCATTCTATTCATTTTCTGCTTCTGCATAAGTACATGTTCCCCCAATCCCGGCGATTTTATCGTCATTTTGCAAAGTGGTGCTGATGCCAGATTCTGCGGGTCTCGGTGACACAGTGCACTACTCGATACTCTACCCATTCGCTTCTTACTGTTGTCATTTTCATCGTTGCTAATGTGACATTTTTTCCTGAAATCCTCCAGCCACGAACCGACAATGCCTTCTGGTATAACAACCGCTACTTTTAATCGCGAACCCGGTGGGGTTTTTGTTTTTCGCATGTGCTCATAAACCTCCAGTTCTATAAGTGAAATCGTTAAAATGGTTTTACCCGTTCCCATTTGATGGGCTATAATCACCCCCTTTTTGTCCTTTTCATATATGGTATTGTAGTAAGCTTCAATTGACCTCTTCTGAGATTCCTTCAACTTTGAATTCAAAGACTGATACATTTTTCCGTCTATTTCAATCGAACACGGCAAACCATCGCACGGAGTGTCAAATATTGATAATTTACTACGATGAACCACGCTATTCTCAGGAGGATTGTAAAAATTCATAGGGGTAGTAAAAAACCCCGGTATTTTATCGAATTGACCCGATTCAACTGCTTGAATGAACTCGTTAAACTGGGCAAGTCCATGTTCATTGCATCTTGGGCCGCACGATAATGATAATTCGTTTTCGGTTGTAACATGTAGTGTAAAATCTCTGCTTTTAATATAGTTAAATAGTAGCGGGTCTAACCCTATGGCTATTGCAGTATCTACCCAATTAGCACTCACGGTCACTAAATAATATGAAAAATCCTGTTTACCGGTTCGATATTCTTCAATAAACCGTTCTTGGGTTTGTTTAAAGGTTTCTGCCATACTTCTATATACGTGCTTTTCTAACACGCTATCATATTCTTGATGAATGGCGTGATATATCTTATCTACTATATCGGACGTTGCATCAGGATATGTATTTTTTATAATTTCTTTATATTCGTTTCCAAATTCCAATAATTGCGTATACCATGGTTTTATATTTGGGTCATCTATGCTAATACTTTGGTTTGAGAATATCTTCTTCATAATAGCGAATGTCTTGGTTGGTGAAAATGATATTGTTACCGGAAATTCATTCGAATGACCCGAACGTCTCGTTGTAAACCTATTGACCGCACTTTTAAGTGCGGAGAATCCTAAGATAGGTGGCATACCACCTCGCTTAATAGATGTTCTACGACCCTTCTTTTTTTTATTCCGTCTATTAATACTAATAGGCATTACGTAATGATAAATGAATCTGTATATTATATAAATATATATTATATATACTACTAAATATAAATACTAATACGTAATAACTCGCGAATATATCAATAATGCCTACCGGTGTCGAGACGTCACTACGCCTGGCGGCAGAAGTGCATAAACGTGTAAGACGCGATTTGAGAGACCAACGCGTTATTCGAGCCGGTGCCAAATTCGTGGATATTGCCGACTTTATTGAAACTGCCACGAAAATGCATGCGTCGGATATAATCGCATCGTCGTCGGACCCCAGTATCGCCACTACCACTATAAATGGCGGTATTGGTTTCCCGGTAGGTATTTCTGTAAACGAATGTGCCGCGCACTACCATCCTGATTCAATGGACTCCAGTGTTCTCTCATTTTCCGATGTTGTAAAAATAGATTTTGGAACTGAAATAAATGGATGGATTATCGATTCGGCATTTACGGAGCGGGTTTCCTGCGATTCCACCGCGACGGTGAGACCAAATAAAAATATAAACAATACAGCCAATACATCCAATACAACCAATCTAACCAATACAAACACAATAGATGAAGAACAATATGAAATTCTGGAAAAGTGTATGAGAGAATCAACGGATACGGGTATTCGAAATATTGGCGTTGATGTTCCTGTGCTGGAATGGTCGCAATCCGTGGAAGAAGTTATGCGGGCATACGATGTTTATCCCATCACCAATTTGGGCGGACACAATATACTGCACGAAGTCATTCACGGCAACATGTTTTTACCTGGACGAGCGAGCAGCGTTCGCGACCCGAGTGAACGGTTTGCAGCGGGCGTATACGCAATTGAAACGTTCGGAGCAACGGATGCCAATTTGGAAACGGATTGTGAAGCTCGAGAGAAGGGGGCCGGTAACATTTATAGACTGAACCCAGGGTTTATGCGATACACTGCGGCGCAGTTGGCGGTGCAATTTCATTCGCCAATTTTTAAAATACAATCCGTTCAGAAATTATTCTCTCAAATAAAAACGCGATTCAAGACGTTGCCGTTTGCAGAACGGTATACGAATTCATGTGACCGAACTCCGTTGGCACTGCTTGCGAAATACGACGTGTTGTATTGCTATCCACCACTCTGCGTTGAACGCGGCGTAACTGCACAATTTGAACACACGGTCATGTTGAAGGACGGTGGAACGCCAGTAACAGTATTTTCGCGCGACGACGATTATTGATAGAATATTTTATTTTTTTTAATTTTAATGTTACAATTTACAAAAATATAAATAGTATATTAAACTACATACAAATACAATACAATACAATATATGCAACCGCGTTTGCCCGAGTTTAACACCGGAGATATTCTATTATACAATACTACCAACCATTGGTATTCTCGATTGATTGAACGATTTACTCATTCGGATTACAGTCACGTCAGCATTGTATTGCACCGTCCTACGTGGTTGGACGAAAGCCTGTGTGAAGAGGAATATTATGTATTAGAAAGCGGCAAAGAGACGTTTCCCGATGCAGTTTCGGGCGAATTCAAGTTCGGCGTTCAGGTATGCCCGCTATCCAAAGTATGGGCAGAGTATATGAACGGGGTCAATGGACATTTGTATGTGCGCCGCATCCGATTTTCGTCGGATGCCGGTCATAATGATGACGGTAGTGGTAAACGTGCCATGATGGAAGGGATAAAAACCGCGTATTCGAAAACCAAAAGCTGCCCGTATGACATGAATCCAATCGATTGGATTAAATGCTATTTTGACGAGTCCAAAACGTTAGAACAAATTGACGAATCGGGTCAATGCGTTCAAAAAACAACGTCATTTTGGTGCAGCGCATTGCTATCATTTATTCTGGTTGCGGGAGGGTTTTTGGACAAGACGGTCCCGTGGACGATCATTACTCCGTATGATTTCAGCGCATTTTGCAAACAACGACGACTTACGTTTAAGGGGTGTGATTTTGATACCGACGTAAAACTATGTTGATTTGAAAAATTATGTGAATTATTATTTTAATAATCATTCATGGCATATATGCCCGAACCATCGTAACAAACGCGGTTTGAATAATATATATTATGTTATATTATATATATTATGTATGAAAATCACTTAAACAGACATTTATAGTAGGTGTATAACAACAACCACACCACACACGCTCTCAAAATGGCCAAAGTCGCTTCTGCTTCTACCCCCGCTTCCGCCGCTCCTTCCGGTTCGGCCACTCAATCTTCCGCCACTCCCGCTGTTGCAGCAGCTGCCGTCGTGAAGCCCAAGAC
>Ga0247722_10001582_pt1 | contig 12477 bp, 11 predicted proteins | sample MSEWelMarce3H_FC_FD_189094 | JGI IMG/M metagenome (GOLD analysis project Ga0247722, IMG submission 189094) | Subsurface sediment microbial communities from gas well in West Virginia, United States - MSEEL Well Study Marcellus 3H_FC | ecosystem: Environmental > Terrestrial > Deep subsurface >... | reverse complement strand
AGCGGCGGGAGGGGATGAGGATGACATTTGTGAATTTTGTTCTTCATGAACAAAATCGTCTCACTGTGTGAGACGGAGTTTTGTTCCTCGTGAAATAAATTGAAATTCTTTTCAGTTTTTGAAATATCGTAACAAACTACCAACGATGCTCCGAAACTCACCATCATTTAAAGATTTCTTTACAAATACAACGGTTCAGGACGCCGCCGCCGCCGCCATCGACCAAACCTCCCGTAATCGCGAATACTACGATCCTGTGTGCGAATGGACAACCCGAAAGAATTTCCGATTCCCTCCGCCGCTATATATTCAAGAACAACAATCCGAAAATAATGACCGGGATTGCGTAATTTACGATAGACTCCATGTCATCCACGAAGTCCCGCGCATGAATACATCACTTTACTGTTTGCTTTCACAATATAACCCATGGCTAGATTGTGAAATGACACGCGAAAAACGCGCATTCTTGAAACCGCGACCAGGCGAAATGTGCTGTGCGGTATATTGTGGTGGTGGGTCGTCATCGCAACCTGTTCCCAAATTCTTTCGTAATGAAACAGTCATGGATATCGTGAATTTATACTTATGGCCGCTTCTTCATTCACGCGCAGATGATGTCGTCGCATGTCGTACATTTGCAGACTGGCGGCGTATTTTCGCACGGACGATATCTCTCGCGTTTCCAGATTATGATTATTGGGTTTCTATCGCTCCTGCAGGTACTGCTACGTCGTCGTCGTCGGCAACTGCGTGTTTCATCCCTATCTCCGACCAACGCCGAACCGCGCGCATATTGAAATATCTGACACCTGCCCGCGTACTCTATCTCCTCACTACTCGTGCTAGTTTATGGCCGTATGGTCAAACGACATCATCGTCACGGTCTTCGCGAAACAGCGGTCTATGTTCCATCAAACCAAAAATAAAAGAATACTCGGACAAAATGATGATCGAGTGGTTGGTCAGTGCGGATTTCATGCGTAAAATGAAACGTATTCATATGTATTTCACACCATTAATAACTTCAGCAGCTAGTTCAATCGCGTATTCGGGTGCATCCGCATCTGTATCAGTATCAGTGTATGACACAGATGAATGTGATGAATAATAATACAGTTAGTGACGGTAATTACGAGTATATCGTGTATGCTTACTGCTACGATTATTTGATTTATAAATACGACGATGGGTTTTTCGTATTTTTATTATTTTATGTGTCCGACGGCCTCCCTTTTTTGCCGACGGAGGAGGAGGCTGTCTGCATCGTATTATATCAGATGGGTCAATAGCTTCTTCTGGATTAAATCTTGCTGGTAGATGAACATTACACCCATAAAAATCAATACGTTGAATATCGCCATGACTACGTGGGGTTTTATAAACAAGATTTGTTTGCAATCCCCCAACTCCTTCCCGTGTATTTTTAAGAATTAAAACCGTAGTTGGTGGAATTGTAATATCTCCTAGGATACTTCGGTTGCCTTTAGTTGCTGCTTCGGCTGCTGAGACCAATTCACTAGTTGGACTGTCAGTATTATCTATTAAAAAGAATAGGTCGATTTTATTACGAAATCTCGGTTTTAATGCGTAATGATCAATTAGCCTACCTTCATGAGCACCTTTAAAGGTAAAATAAACGCCTTTTCCATTCATCGTTCGTAATGTAGTTGCCGTGCGACGGTCACATCTTTCACTAGCAACCTCTAATTGTGACCATACCGCAACACATATGATTTGATAACCCGCCAATTTTGCTTTATTCATAGCATAATGTATTGCCATTTTTGAGCCACCAGTCGTATCAATAGTAATATCATCGCCGTTTCTTATTAATTTCTCGACGACGGCATATATAATATATCTTTGGTCTATTCCTTTTCCTTTCCCCCACATTTTTTCCTTATCAGGCATCTGTTGAAACATCGCATCAGCATACATTACAGGTTCATCTACATCCAGGTCAGAAGCATTTTCTACAAAGTTCATTTTAACAGATGATTTTCCGACAGACGCACCACCAATTAAAATTACCATTCTAGGTGGTCGTTCTCGTTTGGCATTCAGAGACTTCATTTCATCATCAGATACACCCAATTCTGGATGTTCCCTATAATTAAAATAACCAAAATATTTTATATTTGGGTCTGATTGTTCTGGTTTTACATCTAAATTAATCGGATGTCCCGCAAATGGTTTATTTCCTTCTCCAATCAGTCTCAACCATTCTTGGTGTTTAGACCTTGCAATATCTGTATTTCGACGAAAATGACTAATATAGGCATCAAGATATTCTTTACCAAACCATCTTTTCACTTCGGCTGATATTTTTGCCTTTGGATCTCTAGTTGGTGAATCTGGTGAAGGGACTACATCGCCGTATATTTTTTCCCAATCTTGTATTTGCCAATCTTCAGCTTCTTCTCCACCTCTAGCTGATGCAGATGGAGAAGCACCTATGGGAGATTTTTTTGAAGTCAAAGACCTAACATGTGATTTTTTTGGTACTATCGATCCATCATCACTACCAGAGTCAGTTGCAGCAGCAGCAGACGCTCTACTAGCAGTAGCAGACATCCGTTTGGGACGACTAGATGATGTCAGCGTAGCATCAGGGTCAGCTTCTTTCTCTTCAGCAGACGCCGACGCAGATTCCGGCGTTCTTTTTACTGATTTTGGAGGCATATATATCCTTTATATAATTAAGATAAAAAATATATTACATTCATGACACATTCATCATCTAACTCACTCTTATATCATTTTGTGAGACGGATGATGAATAGTATCAGTTGGTTCATCAATCGGTAAATCCTCGATTACTTCGATTGGTTCATACAATAAAAATATTATTATAATAAAATTTACATTTTTTATTATAACAAGATGAATTCAGCAATACTCGTTTATGCATTCGTAGTCGTAGTCGTAGTCGTAGTCGTAGTCGTAGTCGTAGTCGTAGTCGTAGTCGTAGTCGTTTCCGTCATCTTCACGTAACACTTCATGCATACATCCACATCCACCTTGGCGTTGTGAAGTCCTTCCGGTGCTGGTGCGTCGGCCCCGAAAAGCGAGTAATAAAGCTCCACCAGCTTCGGGTATTTCAGCGAGGTCCGTCCATCATTCCACGTCTTGACCAACTTACAAATGGGGGTTCCCTCCTTCATCGTACAATATTCCACCGGCGGAAACACCGTGTGAAACATCCTGGCGCGGTAAAACTCCACGAGAAGCATATTCTTGTCGAACTCCAGATTATGTGCGACCATCTTACCGCACCGGTTGGCGGCATGCTTGAAATCAAAGAGCGCGACCTCGATAGGAACCCCGCGCGCGCGTGACAACTCACTTGTAATTCCATGGATTGCGGTCGATTCCGGCGAAATCGGAATATGAGTTCCGAGAGATATAATATTGTCCTTTTCTTCTTCAACCTGCTTGGTTTCATCGTTGTATATCGCCCAACTCAATTGAACGACATGCGGCCATTTGTCGGTCTGATTCGTCGGGGTATTTCGGGGAGGGAGGCCGGTTGTCTCGGTATCAAAGATGAGAACGCGCATGTAAGTGATGATGTGGCTGTTAGTCCAATATAAAGAAACACATGATTTCTTTATATTAGAATTTTAATATCAATTTTATCGCTTCTCGCGTCGCTTCATTCGCTTCACTCACTTCGCTCGTTCCGCTCATTCCGCTCCGCTCGGATTTCGCCGGATATAGTGTTCGGAGTTGCCTCAGGATTTCATTTCATTCCATTATCTGCGGAGAGAACTCACCGCACCTACTATGGCAGCAGCTGGCTGAAGACCCGGAATAAAAGTGGCGGCAACGGGGAGAACCCGGTTGGCAATTGGAAGAGCCTTGTTAATTGCAGGAAGAACCTTCTTGGAGAGCCAGCTCTTCTGGTGAGGTGTGGTGGCGGAAAAAGAGAGAGGGGTGTTCATTTCAAAGAGTTGTTATACTATAGCGCTGGATTATAATGTTTATATTCATTACGAACACAGCGCATTCCCGAATGCGACCACCGCGAGAATACCCAGCACGAGACCGGCGTGATAGTTATACTGCATCGTGCGATATACCTTCAGCCACGCCTCTGTTTCTTCGCCGGACTTCAGATGAAGCACCATCCAGTCGCTCTTCGGTGAGAGAATATAATAGAAGTAATTCACACTAAATGTGACAGCTGCAACCATACACATGAGTCCGCCGCGCGGACCGTTGCCAGCACTGCCAAGGAAATACTTACGGCAGCATACTAAGAGAATCATCGCCAGAATAAAACCGAGAAACAGTCCCATAAAATAAATACCCTGACGTTCGCGGGTGATGTCCGCATACCGGTGTTGATTGTCCGGTGATAGTTTCGCGACGAATTCTTGGATGACCCCGCCGGAACGGTGAGAGAAAGCACAACAGTAAACATTCGCGACGATGAAAATAAACGCGATGGCGCAAGAAATGGCACAGACCATATTTGTAGGATAGGGAATACGGGTAGGATTATATACAATACATCTCGATAAAAATAAAATTGAAATCTTTTTTCATGAATATCAAATACTATAGCGCAAAATGACAATCATCACTACCTCGGCGTCACCATCGACCTCCTCCAGAATAACATCGACATCGAAGCCGACTAATGGTTTGGATCCAGCTTCATTTATGGTGTTGCTTTCAAATATCCAAGACAATCTCAACGAGTATCAAGCCAGGGTCCTCGAAATGGAACAAGAACTCCGGACAGTTCAAATCGAAAACAACCTGCTCCGAAATCATATTCGGGGATTGACCACGATGAAATAAATTGAAATCTTATTTATTGTATATATTCAAATACATCGAAGATACGCATTTAAATATCATATCCATCATGTTTCGTTGTTTAACAGAAGAAACAAATAAGGACGAAAGGAAGGCCAATAAGAAACTCCGAAAACTATCGGAAGAAGAGAGAGTGGCGATTGAAAGACAACGTGCCGAAGAGTTACAAATGAGACGTAAACAATTTGAAGAGGAAGAAACGCGCAAAGAAGAATACAAACAAAAAAAAATACAACAACGCGTCGAAAGGGACCGCCTCAAAGAAATTTCGCGCAAAAAAGAAAACGAACAATTATGGCGACAAGAACAGCAAAAGCGACTACAAGAACAGCAACAACGAGTGCAAAAAGCACGAGAAGAACAGAACCGACGAGCTGAAGAAAACCATCGTGCAGAAGAAAAGCGGCGTGTCGAAGAAGAGATGCGTCTCGAAGAAGAGAGGCGTTTCGAAGAAATGAACCGACGAAATCAGGTGGAAAAAATGCGTCAATTGCAGTACAAACAATTTCTAGACAACGAAATTAACGATTTGCAATTGAAGTATCCCAGTCAAACATATCGAACGTGTGTTCTAAAACTGTGCAAGAAATACCACCCAGACAAAAATCCAACTGCAGACCCTGAATATATTAAAATTTTAAATACTATGAAATAAAATTGAAATACATATTGTGTTTATTTAATAAAGTATTGTTCCATCGTCCACACCGTCAAATGTCATCCATCAATACAAATGCCGCAACTGCGGTGAAACAAAGCATCGAAGAATTATTACAATCCAAGCTAACTGAACTGGAGGGAGAAATTGCCGCACTAAAGGCTGAGAACGCTCGCCTAAAAAAATATGAATTACAGATTCTTGAGCAGAAATACGGGCGACTAAGCGCAGCGATGCCGATGCCGAGCGGGTTTATGGGGTATGGCAGGAGCGAATGGAGTTCAAATGCATCGAGTGGGTGCTAATATGCGAATCGTAGTTCGTTACTCGAAAGTCTTGTCCGCAGTGATGCGGATTACAGTTCGTTACTCGAACTGCTTACAGATTCCATACGACCTCCTGTGCCACTGTGTAATCCCGTGTTCGCGTATGCCGTCAATATGTTTTTTTGCACCATACCCCTTATTTCCGCGCAAAGAATACATTTCATCCAGTACTGGATGTTGGTCGCATAATTTTTCAATATAGTCGTCACGTGCGACTTTGGCAAGGATTGACGCCGCTGCAATACAAGCATACGTATTATCCCCACCTTCCACGCATACATGTGTGTATGTATCTATCTGGTCCATCTCTTCATTATATTTCCCAAGTGGAATAAAGTCGTTCCCATCGATGAGAAGAAGATAGTCCTCTGTGACCGGTCTCGGTCTATCCAGTTGTTCCATATCTTCGATATGTGCATCGATCAGGGTATTTATCGACTTTCGCATACATTGAAGCGTCGCGCGCCGGATATTCAGCGAGTCGATAACATCCGCTTCCTCATATGAAATCGCCCATGCAACGGCGTGTTGCTTGATATAGTCGGATACCTCTCGGATCTTCTTTTCAGAATGGAACTTCTTGCTATCTTTTAGAAGAGAGAAGTCAAATGTTGATTCGGTATTTGGGAGTGGAAGTATTACCGCGCCAGTATAAACGCGTCCAAATAACGGCCCGCGTCCGGCTTCGTCCACACCGACTTCGTATTTATGTATCAGGGACATCGACCCTGCGGCATCGGCATCGGCATCGGCGGGTGCGGGCGCTGAATATGATGTCGCGAGAATTGTAGCAGCACATCGAGGTTGCCTGGGTTTCTTTGTAAGGATAACTCCACTCTGTTCCATACTTTGTTCCGTACTTTGTTTCATGATTTGTTGTTCCATGATTCGTTTATTTTACATACAACCATTATTTTTCCTTCAATTCTTTATTTGAAAACTTTTAATGTCCTACATGAAAAACTTTTTGTATGTATATAGTATCGATAGTATCGCGATATAATGCAACTCACCAAAGTTCATCTATTACTTATTTTAATCTTCTCATTAGTTCTAGCATCCAGTTTAGGCAACTACGTTCGTGATGGTTTTACAACGACCAAACCGTCTGATATTCCCGATCCTCTGAAGCCGATTGCAACAAAAGACCTTGCGTCCAATACGAAAATTCCGTCAGATTTGAAATACGACCCAAGCATTAATGGCGGAATAAGCGCATCATCTATCGGCGCTTCTGTTTCGGCTTTATCTCCCAGCACGTTTCCGATGAATCTTCCAGGAGGCATTCCAGGGATGAATAGTCTCAGCGGTAATGACCAGGCCGGAAAGGCGGGTGCTACAGACGGTTCAACGGGTTCCGATGGACACAAATGCCCTCCTTGCCCCGCTTGCGCGAGATGCCCTGAACCTGCATTTGAATGCAAGAAGGTGCCGAATTATTCCAGGTCAGAGGATATTAATGCCCCTAGACCGGTGATGGCCGATTTTAGCCAGTTTGGAATGTAAAGCGAACCAATAAAAAAGTGTTAGTTATTTTTATTGGTTTTTGACATAGGTGAACAAGCGAGTTGAGCGGAGCGAAGTATTATCCGCGTGCAGGAAGGTCGTCATCGTCATCGGCATCGTCATCGGCATCGGCATTTTGAATTTGAATGTAGTGATTGATGTAATTGTATTCGTTGATATTATTTCGTGCGTTGGCGTAAGCGTTCTCATTCCATACGTCGGCGGCATCATCTTCGTGATTCTCAAAGCCGAAATTCTCTCGGTAAATCGCAGCAATGTCATGGATAGGAGGAGGAGGGGGGATCGCGACGGCGGCATCGGCATCGGCATCGGCATTCAGTTCAGGTTCAACATCTGCGCAGTCGTGCCAGTCGTGTTCGTCGTTCGCAATCGGATTGACGATGTAATAGCCATCGTTGTCGTCGTCATTTTCTGGGGCGATATACGAAAACCGCGTCGTGTAGAAATCCTGCGTGAAGCAACCATTGAGCAGAACCATCGCCTCATCGTCGTCCGCCAAGAAATCCAGCAATTGATACTGGGTCGCCTGTGACACGAGTGCTTGGTCGTTGACGTCAAACATACTGGTCACGGTTTGATGCATATCGCTTCCTTCACCAAACTCCATCTGTATCATATGCCCGTCCTGGAAATGGCGGTGTGGAAGGAGATGGACGATGAAGACGGCGAGATGGATGCCGGGGCGATAATTCTCTTGCATCAAAAGCGACACTTCCATTTGTCCCGCAAAACGAACAGTATTGGTTTCATGTTGCGCCCACTCAAGAGACGCATCAACGTATTCGCGGAGTGCCGGGTGAAGGATTTCATTCCCGAAAAGCTGTTCCCAGCGTTCATACATCGTCATCTGAATCGAGCGTATGTGGTGAATGTAGTTTCCCGTGTAATATCCGTCGGTGTTGTTGATCATCTGGCGTCGTTGTTGTCTGTGTTCTCTTACCTGAATGCTCCGGTTCCATTCATCGGTGATGCGGCCATATTCGTTCATTCCATTTTCTTCACGGTCTCGGGGGTCGTTCTGGTTCTGGGCCATTGTATCGTTCGTAATGTGTGTCTGAGGTTGAAGCTCTGTTATGTGGATTCTTGATGAAAAAGCATTTCAATTTTTTTCTGTATAATAGAAAAATCGTGCATCAGCATCCAATTTTTTTCTGTATAATAGAAAAATCGTGCATCAGCATCCAATTTTTTTCTGTATAATAGAAAAATCGTGCATCAGCATCCAATTTTTCTGTTTTTATGTCATCTAGTGTATAATCATATAACTTTTTATTTTTTATTTTTTATTTTTTGATACTGTTTTGAGTTATTCACCATCGTTATCGCTGTCATCAGAGTAATAATATTCATCATCTGTAATGTCATCGTATAATGCCCTCCCACGCCGTCTCGACCTCGCCGCCTCCGTTGCTTCCAACTCTTCTCTTGCTTTGACAAGTTGAATTACTTTGCCTTGATTTATCCGAGACCATATGGGTTCATTTGGTTGAGGTCGCCCTGTGCGAATGTCGTCCAATTCATCTTGAAGCGGAGTATACCCATCATCATACCGCGCAAGAGAACGCGGAATTCCAATCTGGGGCGTACACGCCGGCGTCAAGGTCCTCTCAGACGAAGCGACAATCGCATCAGCAGTCCGCGGTATGTGATGAAGGTGTTTCGCCCTCAACGCTCCAAACAGAGGATGACGACTCGGAATATGGTTGGCGCAACTCGACATCGTCGTTGTCTGGTATTTCATTCCGTGTTTTGGCGCCATTTCTGCAGTCAGCATCCGAGGTTCGATTGCGGTGAACGACAGAAACGCTGCGGTAAGTCCATCATTCGATAGACGCACCGATGTATTCTTGGCAGCTTTAATGTATTTGGCGTAACTTTGACCGGTGTTGTCGAACAAGTGCGCAATTTCGTAGTTGTATAATTGGGGGACCATTACAAGCGCCGCGCAAATGTCGGCAACCAGGAAGAACCGTCTCGTATCAATCCTGTCAGAGCACTCACCGCTGCGTATTTGAGCATCAATTCCATGCTCAAAATCATTTTTCAGTTTCATGAGCTGATTGGAATAACGCCAAAACGCGCACATCATTCGCGTAAATTCAGGGTCGGTGCGAATGGCCTCAAGACTTACGAGACCGCGTTTGTACTGCTTGACCATGCCGACGAGACGGTCAATTTGCGCAGTGTATGTTTTCAGGAGCTCGGTTTTGGTGGCCGCCACACTTTCGGGGCTGACATCGGCAGGCGTAAACTGCGCCATTATGTTGGTCTTATCACTTCCGACCACATTTTTATTGCCGCTGCCGCTGTATAACGACGCAACATAACGCGGCAGGTCTCGGTAATACCGGGCACCAACCAAGAACTCGCATGCAAGCGCCGAATGGATGTGCTTTGCGGTCAATTCCGCGTGTGTTTTCGCGGATTTTATGGTATTGTATCGGGCGCTCCTGACACCCGTAAATCGTACGATAAGAAGACCAGTCAGCGCGGACTGGGAAAGAAGGTGGTGTTTTTGATATGCGGATAAATCGGTGAATGGAGTCACGCAACGGATATCGTGGGCGCGGGCACGGGCCGTTTCGGCGGTGGCGGTAGTGTATCGTTTGCGACACACATCAGCAAGAGAAGGCGAAGAGGAGCCGATATTGCGGGCAATAAGGTCGCGTGATGAACCGAGAGACGCCATAACGAGCGCACGGTGGCGCGGGAATGATTTTTCGAGGCGTGTATGGCCGAATTCTCCGGTATTGGCTGCGGACATATCCTCATAGCGGTAAAACTCGGCGATGGCGGGGGAGATGACGGGGGCGGTGGCGGCGGCGGATGACGAACGAATATTCCAAACGTGAGACGTATGATTACCTAGTGTGTGAGTGTATTCCGTCGTTGCAGGGGCTTGAACCGGGGCTTGAACCGTGGCAGGAAGAGTAGTAGTTGATTTCATCGTAGTTTCTGATAGAGAGGCTGGCACTACCATTTGGATGAAATCAAAAAAAAGATTTCAATTTTTTCATAGTTTCGAAGAATCAATTTTTTCGGGGGGAAAAATCACATGCGCTAGCGAGAGGCATCAATTATTCACTTGCGTGACTTGCGTGAAGACGAACGACGCACGTTACGACGGGATTGACGTTTATTTTTCTTGGATTGTTGTTTTTTGGTGGAGGCCTTACGGCGGGTGGCGCGCTTTCCGCCTTTATCCAATTTGCTACGTTTGCTAGCTTTGCGCGACGAGTCATCGGCGTTGGAGGGGGGGGCATTAAAGGGCAATACTTCTTCATCAAATGTCCCTGCTTTCGCTGCCCGACCTGAATCAGGCCCACCAACTTCATCAAACCCGCGTTCTCCTGGTATATATGCACCACTCGCATAAGGGTCATGAGCGTTCATCATGAAATCCGCGCGGTCACCTAAACTATCCGAAGTTGGGTCCCAATAAGCTTGTCTTTCTGGAGATGGTGACGTATGAGAAGGACCAAATTGTATAAGAAGCCTTGCAGTTGCTGCTTCAACCCTTTCGTGTGTTAATATAACTTTTTGGTCATACTTGCCTAGGTTCAGTAACGTTTGCTGAACTTCGGGAACGTCTTGTAAATTCAAGTCATCTGCCATGTTTGAAAATATTAATCTACAACTATGAACCTGCGTCTGGTTGGCTTCACTTCTCGATGCGATTGCTTTATTTGCTTTCGTTTGTAAAAATGATCTAGTGGCGTCCATGGCTTTACTACAAAAATCCAAAGCGTGTCCAGGGGCAGACGCTACCGCCCGAACTGTCTCAATACCGCCCACGACAGAGCGACAAACAGCCGATTTAGTTTTCCACCAGAACATTCTCGCCGCCCCAAGCAAATCAAGCAATCCATCTAATTGTGCCGGTGGTTCTCCCACAAAGGATGCCATTCGTGAACGTTCTTGCCGCCTATGTGCATCAAGAAATAATTGTATATAGACCGGGTCGCGCTGTGCTTCTGCAAAAGGCAATTGTTCCTCCCCGTTTTGAGCTCTTATCATAGACCATAATTCGTAAATATACTCATGTTCAACTACTAAAAGAACACCTGACGAAACAGTTGCTAGTGGATAATTAGACATACTATATGCGGCTCCCTCTAAAAGAAATGATATACCTGTCTGTGCATTTCCTAATAAACTAGCTAATACCGGATAATTAGAAGAAGCAATTAACATACCCATCACCCCCCCTACTGCTGTTGCGACATCTCTAGGTCTGAGAGATTCTGCAATCATCGTCACACTATCTCCCATTACTCTAGCTTTAAAAATCATATCATCAATTACAGTGTTACATACCATTCCTCTAACTTCGGGCTTTCTGGGTATAATAAGTTCATCACGTTCGTTGACACCAAAGAATTGCGCAAGTAATGCCGGTGCTGCTCTTAAAATTGTTTGAAAATGAAGTTTCATAAAATCGTCGAATTCCTTTTCAGCCACCGGGTCTGGCCTCTTTGGTAGAGATCTTATTTTAGACAGTAATCTCACACGTAATGTTTCCATTAAATCAGTCATAATAAACGCGTTTATTTGGTCCTTCTGTTCTGAGCTTAAACGTGAATATTCGATTACACGTGTCGTGTCAAATCGGTGCACCACTGCTGCTGCTGTTGCAAATCTCTGTTGTTCATCGCTAGTAAATGTTCCGGGTCTTGATAATAATGCTGCTGGAGCAGGTAGTGGTTCTTTTGCACGTTTTTGCAGTTCGGCTTCTAATTTAGTATCAAGCTGTTCCACACTTTGAAGAAGATTCATACGTAATCTATCATCAATATTTGCCAATACAATTCTTCTACATGTTTCTTGTAACGCGTTACTACTCTCCATAAGCGCATTAATTTGTCGTGCTTTCTCGTCTGCTTTCAAGTCAGCATTCGATATAATTTCTTGTAATCTACCGTTTATGGCCGTAATTTCGTCTCTGTAGTTACGTATGTCTTCTTGTTGTTCTGGACGTTCGGCCGGAAACTGCATCTCTGCTGCTCCTCCTCCTCCTGCCGCTCCTGCTTTTCCCGACATTTATTATAACCGAGATATGTTATTATATATACTATTTATATTTATTTTTTATCATCATATACATTTTCATTCCTGATTTCCCGGTCACTCCCGCCC
>Ga0247722_10001581_pt1 | contig 12483 bp, 19 predicted proteins | sample MSEWelMarce3H_FC_FD_189094 | JGI IMG/M metagenome (GOLD analysis project Ga0247722, IMG submission 189094) | Subsurface sediment microbial communities from gas well in West Virginia, United States - MSEEL Well Study Marcellus 3H_FC | ecosystem: Environmental > Terrestrial > Deep subsurface >... | reverse complement strand
CGACTTATTAAATAGTGCCTCCCTAGTTTTAATACCGAGCGGGTACAAAGAGGACATAGTATATAGTGCAGTCCCAACAGACGGAAGCGGGGACATGAGTTTTACCCGTGCATCCGACGGAACCCGAGTAAATAGTGCGGGGTTGGTGGAGGTTTGCCCGTGGAATTTGCAAACATATTCGGAGGATTTTACAAATGGTAAATACACTCTTGCCGCAGCAAGTATAACATCAAATGCTACAAATGCGCCTAATGGAACTGCAACCGCTGACAAGTTAGTTGAAAACACCGCAAACGACCAACACTTTGTATATTTTACCGCACAACAAACGGCATACAATGAAACAAGAATAAGTGTTTATGCAAAAGCGGGAGGTCGTACAAATTTGTTGATGTGGGAAAGTGCAATAACAAACGCACAATGTTTGTTTAATTTGTCGACGGGTGTTGTAACTTCAAGTAGTAGTGGAAACGCTGCAAACTTGTCTACAACGGTTGGGCAAATCGAGGATGCGGGTAATGGTTGGTATAGGTGTTCCTTTAATTATAGCACTTCAAGTGGAGGCGGAACAATTCGCTTACAATTATACACTACTACAACATCATACACGGGTGACGGAACAAGTGGAATTTTTCTTTGGGGATTGCAAGAAAACATCGGCTCAACCGCCAAACCCTATTTCCCCACTACCGACCGCTTGAATGTTCCACGCCTAACTTATCAAAATGGCGGGGGCGGGTGTCCTAGTTTGTTGTTGGAGAAGCAGAGTACGAATAGCCAAACATATAGCGAACAAATAGACAACGCCGCATGGGGATTGTCCAATTTAAGCGTTACTGCAAACAATACTACAAGCCCAGACGGAACACAAAATGCCGACAAAATTGTAGAAAATACCGCAAATTCACGACACGAATTTTATGGTGTTAGTTTGGCATTTAACGGGAACAATGCAATTTCTTTTTATGCAAAAAATGCAGGTCGTCGCTATCTTTGCGCATTAGAACCAACGGGCGCGGGTGGTGCAACCTTTGATTTACAAAATGGAGTAGTAAGCGCAGTTACTGCCGTTTCTGCAAACATTGAAAGTGTTGGGGATGGGTGGTATAGGTGTTCAGTAATTATTTCAAAAACTGCAACAACTCAAATTTATTATTGTTTAAGAACCACTGGAAGCGTAGGAATCGAAACATACACGGGCGACGGGACAAGTGGCGTTTATTTTTGGGGCGCACAAACTGAATTAAATTCAAGTTACCCCACATCCTACATCCCAACAACCTCATCAAGTGCCACAAGGGTTGCGGATACTTGTAGCAAGACGGGGATAAGTAGTTTGATAGGGCAGACGGAGGGGGTGTTTTACGCAGAATTTACAGTGCCAGAAACACAATCACCTTCTTTCTTTTCAATTAGTGACGGCACAACATCAAATAGAATAATTTTTGGTTATTATTTGGGTGCATTGCGTTATTATACGGATAGTTCAACGGGGAGTTTTGCATCGGGCGGAATAATTGATGCATCGCCAGTTGTTGGGCAAGTTTACAAAATAGCACTTGCCTATAAAAATAATGATTTTGTCGTTTATAAAAATGGTACAAATACAAATATTATTACGACATTTACAGTACCTGCAAGTTTAACACAAATGGATAACGCAGCGGGCAATGCGGGACAAAATATTTATGCAAGTGTTAAAGAAATTTTACTTTTCAAAACCCGCCTCACAAATTCAGAACTTGCATCACTTACAACCTTATGAAAACCTTCAATAAATTCGAGTTCACCCCTACACAATGGGCAACCCTTCGCAAGTTAATAGAGCAAACTACAACCACACCCGACGGGTCGAAAGTCCAAAGTTGGGTTGATTGCGCCGTAGTTGAATTGGGATTTATTGTAATTACCCCCGCCGTCCTTAAAGATTTAGAAGTAATTACCCCCGCAGTTGTTAGCGATAAGTGGGCGGTTGATATTCTATTCTATGCAGAACCACCGATTGAGTTTGAGCCGTATGCGGTGTGGCCGACTCCGTGCGGGATTCATACTTTTTCGGGGGATGATTCTTTGTACCTTAAGGGGTATTGTGCTAAGTTTCCTGAGAGCCCATACTGCGTTATACCTGAACCAACCCAACCGATTAAATAATGAGCCAGCACCTTGCAAACGACACGACGGCAGCGATTGCGGCCACCATTTCAACCTCGGCGGCTGTTATCCATTTTACCCAAACTTGGGGCCCTGTGCTTTCTTTTTGTGTGGGTTGCCTTAGTATTTTTACGGGCGTTTTGGCAGCTGCTTACTACATCAAAAAATTAAAGCAAGATGGCGGCGAAAGTTAAGGCGGGTAACTCGGTAAGTTTTAAGGCAAAGCCGCGTAAGAAACTAAGACGACATACTAAGCACATCAATAAACACAAATCTAGTAAGCCCAGTGTAGGGCAAGGTTAAAAAACAAACTCAAAGGTTATGACAAAGACAAAAATAGGAGTAAGCGGTTTTTACAAGCCGACCCCAGCAAAGTTTCGCAAAGTAGGCGACGCGCTTTTAGTAGGTTCTACAATTGTAAGCGCTCAGTATACAGATAACCCAAAGGTTATGCTTATCAGTCAGCTAGTAGGTTTAATTGGTAAATTGCTTACCAACCTAGCGCACTAAGCGAATGAAAACAAACAGCGTAATTGTTTTGCGCAAAAAGTGGGAGCCACTAAAGGCCCTGCTTATGTCTGACTTGCACTGGGATAATCCCCACTGCGATAGGGCTTTACTTAAAAAAGATTTAGAGGCAGCCAAAGCAGGCGGTCACGATATTTTCATAAATGGTGACTTCTTTTGTGCTATGCAGGGCAAGTATGACGGGCGCAGGAGTAAGTCAGAAATACGCCCAGAGCATAACAGCAGCCACTACCTAGACCTTTTAGTAAGTACAGCGATAGAATGGTTCGCACCTTACGCGCACAGCATCCGCTTAATTGGTTATGGCAACCACGAAACGAGCATCCTACGCCACTGCGAGACGGACTTAATAGAGCGCTTTGTATCTGGCATTAATTTACTTACTGGCTCTAATATTCAGGTAGGCGGTTACGGAGGTTGGATTAAATACAGATTCGACAGAGACGATAACGCACTAGCAGGCGGTAAATCCTACTCGATTAAATACTTCCACGGCGCAGGCGGTGGCGGCCCAGTTACACGCGGTGCAATTAACTTTAATCGTATGGCTACAATGGTAGAGGGCGCCGATGCAATTTGGATGGGCCACGTCCACGAATCGACAGAAATAACCTATACAATGGAATACCTAAGCGCTAAGGCCGTTGTACATTTGCGCGACGTCTTAATGATTAGAACGCCAAGCTATAAGGAAGAGTACCAAGACGGCAGCAAGGGCTGGCACGTCGAAAGGATGGCCCCGCCTAAGCCATTAGGGGCGCGCTGGATTGAGTTAGTACCTCGGCGCAGCAAATCCGCTACGGGAATGGATACAATAAGCGCACACACTTATAAAACGGATACAAACGGATGACAATAACCGCACAGATATTGGAAGCGACCCTAGCGAAATTGGGCTATAAGTTTTTTACTGAGGGCGACTATAACCTAAATATAGTGGGGATACGAAACTCTGCAACTGGCGCCAAAGTTACAAACGCTTTCGACGATTATATAGCAGTGGCTTATAAAGTGGCTGGAGTTTGGGGCGTTAAGGTTTGGGCCTGCACTGTTGACAATGGAGGGGGCTCTGCTAGGGTTGTAGCAGGCCAGTATAAAGGTAGCCACGCAATCGGATTACATCAGGGCAAATACGAAGCATTAAGGCAAGTTGCACCTTTAGCAGTTGAGCGCGACTATACTAAAGACGGGATTTACAACCCGCTTAAAAAAGAGACGGGCGTATTTGGTATTAACATACATAAGGCGGGCGTCGATTCGGTACAAGTTAACAACTGGAGCGAAGGCTGCCAAGTATTCAAACGCTCTGCCGATTTTAACCAATTTATGTTATTAGCAAAAAAAGCGGCCTCCTTACACGGAAACCGCTTTACTTACACCTTAATTGAGAGTAAGGATTTGATGAGCGTTAAGGCTTAGCCTTAATTTTTTCGTTTATTGCATCCACAGAGGCAGGTTGTAGCGGGGTAATATCTACAATTTCCTCAGTGGTTTGCATACCCATTAATACCTCGGGGGCAAATAGACGCCCAAAGAACGCAGCAGCCCTATATTTTAGCATAAGCTCAGGCATTGTAATCCATTTGCTTCCTGTCTTAGTTAGCCAACCTTCTGCCTTTGCCATTTCTAAAGACACTGTAGGGCCTTCTAAGACCTCGCCAGTAGCTTTGTCAGTTGCTACCGCCTTGCACTTGTTAGAGTCGCCTACAAAGCGTAAGGTAGAGAAACGCCCGCAGCTGTTCAATGAGGCAATAATAAAGGAACTGCCCCAACTTGGCCGCCCGTGGATTATATGCAAGTTTTGCATAACCATAAGCGGACTTGCGCCCATACGGTTAGCCATTTCTAGGGCTACCAAAGTATTTGCTACATTGTTTTTATATTGGGTAGGTACTAGGTCGCTGGAGCTTAGGACTTTGGCAATCCTTTGCGCGTGTTCAAACTGAGCAGGGGCAAAGATTGCGCCATTAATTGGCTCGGTTGTGGTTAATTCGGTGGTATTATTTACGGTTTCCATATTTCAAGTTTAGTTACAATTTCGCTGTATCCGTTCCAGATACCTGACTCTTTGCACATCCGATAAGTTAACAGATTCTTTTGGTATTTTTGGCGGGCTTCTAGGATATCATCCTGCCCTAAGTAATACACAGCACAAAGGAACGGCGGGGATTTTTCAACTGCAATAAAAAAGAAACCCTCACAGGCTTTGCCCGTTGACTGCTCGAGGCCGTCAGAATAAAAAGCCGCTTGTACATCGTAGCGGTATTTTCTTACCGACTGGGCAAACCCTCTGGGGCTTGCATCCTCGGTAGTTTTAAGGTCAACGATAATATTATCTGGAGTAAGCCAGTCGGGGCGTGCTTTGCAATCTACCTCGATAGCTTCATCCGTCCACTCTATTACCTCCTCGGCTTTGCCAGCGTTTAGTAGGTACTTAGCAGCAGGGAAACGGCGGACGGCTTCCATTATGCGCTCGCAAAGGGTTGCGGTTTCTGAGTCGAGTTGAATAAACCCTGCAGAGGTTTGCAGGAACGCCTCCCACTCTTCTTTACCTTCTTTAGTTCGGCGGTCAACGCGTGGCCCAACGGCGTAGCGTTTGCCAAACTCTTCGGGCTCCAGTACAGCGCAATGGACTGCGGAGCCGATAACCAGCGCGGGGGTTTCTTTTTGCGGATTAGCCGCAGGGTTTAGGTAGCGCTCATAGTAATGAGCTGGAGCGCGGTTAATTAGGTCGAGGCCGCTTTTAGATATGCGGCTTGTATTAGTGTGGTAACTCATAAGGTTGCAAATTTAGTGCATTATTTGTAAATTTGTAGCAAATGGATAGAAATATTGTACTAGAGTTAAAACTGCGGGCGGTTAGTAAAGGAGTTTCACTTACTAAGGTTTGCGATATGGCAGGAATAAATAGGGGCGTGCTTACACATTGGGCGAAAAAAGAGCCTAAGACGTTAACAACTCTGCGCAGGATTAACGCGGTATTGGATACGCTGTAATAATTTTGCAGCTTATTAGTGTGGTGCTAGTTTAAGTATTGCCTCGGGTTTCGGCTCGGGGCTTTTTTAATTGTCATTGAATTGTCATAAAAAAAATATTTTAAAAAATGTTTGGTAATGTGCATAACTGCCCTATATTTGCACATACAAAAACCACAAAAATAAAAACTATGGACTTAATCTACTTACTTTTAATCACTCCCGTATCGGTTGTAGTGAGCTTTATCGTTTGGAAGTTTAAACAGTACAAACGCGATTTAAACAACTTACCAGAGGCGCGGCCTTTTGAGTACGAACGCGACGAATTTATCCCGCACTTTGACGATTACACGCAGATGCTTACACAGCGCAGACTAAAAAAAAACTAAAAAAAAATAAATGATACTTTACACCACACTAGCCACTATCTCAGCCGTTGCGTTGGGATTGGCTTACAATGTAGCCCGCGCTCAGGTGCGAGGTTTGAGCAGAGAATTAAAGAAAAAAAGCAGCCTTGTATTTAAGTATGAGACGCAACTGCTAGACTACCGCGCCGAGGTTGCTGGAGCGAATGACAAAGCAAAGACTTGGGAAGGCAGGGGCGATGAATTGCAGCGCCGTTGCTTAGTTGCTGAGAATGACCTTGCGGAGGCGTTACAGAGACTTTTTGCCCTTCAGGCTAAGGAGACAGAACGCAGAGAACAGGCAAGGCTGAGAAAGGCTAAGGAAAGGGCAAAGAAGAGGGAGATAAGCAAATGACAAACAATAAACAACAGACGGCAGTGGATTGGCTATGGGAAATTGCATATAATCGAGAATTAACCGTTGAAGATTGGAAACAAGCCAAAGAAATGGAAGCGATTGGAAAGGAAATGAGTTATGCCGATGGTTATGCAGAGGGCTATAAACGGGCAATAGAATTAACAAAATGGGCAATATCAAACTTAATACCACCACACAATGAAATCAAGGGAGGTGAGCAATGACAAACTACAATTTAATTTGGGCCGTTGCAATCCTTCGGGATGACTTCGGCCTTACTTGGCGCTCGATTGGCGAGCGTTTAAACATAACAGACAAAACAGCACACTATATTTATGGAAAAAGAAAAAAGCATTACAGCATTAATTTGGGCGCTACTGAGCCCAGAGGAGAAGGCACGACTCAAACAGTCTTTAATTTCAGTCGAGATATTGGAACGGATACGGTTTCACGAGAACGATACCCGCAGCAGGGATAAAATTTTAACCACACTAACAACTAAATTTGATGGATTATATACTGGAATACTCGAGGAGTTCGAGAAGAGTGCGGGAGCTTGAGAATAAACTGGCTTACACCGTTGCAAAATACGAAAAAGAAATAGCAGGGCTAAAAAAGGAAATACTGGCTCCTAAAATTAAGTTCACATCCAAGATGGGGCAATTCGAAAAAGTCCTGCAGGTGGCCTGTATGGTTTGCAATGTAACGCCAGCGGAGGTATTAAGCAAAGGCAGGCGCGGGGATATTATGACGGCCCGCCATTTAGTTGTATACTTACTTCGCCACGATTACGCCCTGCACTATGCCGAAATAGGGCGGAGGTTGAATAGAGACCACAGCACGGCAATAAATAGCTTTAAGCAGTTTAGCAATAGCCTAGACTATCGCAAAGAAGAGCGCAGGATTTACAATACGGCTAAGGAGTTGCTTTGTATTACTGAGCCTTTCGGAACGGAGGTGCAAAGTGCTTAGGCCTTACCAAGTGGATAGCGTGGCCCAAGTGCAGAGGGCATTTGCTTCAGGCGGTAAGCGGGTAATCCTTTGCCTACCTACTGGAGCGGGCAAGACTGTTATATTTTCAGACATAGCGCACAGGGCAGCGTTGAAAGGCAAGCGCGTTGCAATTCTAACCCATCGCAGGGAGTTATTGAGTCAAGCGGGGCGCCTAAACTCTTGCGATGTTTTAATGGTAGAAACTTTGAACAACGCAATAAAAAAAGGCTTGGACTTGAGCCAGTACGATTTGCTAGTAGTGGATGAGGCGCATATTGGAAACTTTAGGAAAGTTTTGCAGGGCTTTGAGGGGTTTGTAATTGGAGCGACTGCAACGCCTGTATCCAATCCGCCACTAAAAGACAGTTACAATGCTATAGTTTGCCCTGTGGGTATAGAGTCATTGATAGAGCAGGGATGGCTCGCGACTCCGCACACTTATGCAATGCACCCCGTCGATACATCTAAGCTAGCAACTGCCCGAGGCGAGTATACAGAGCAAAGCCTAGACGATGCTTTTAACAAACCGAAAGTTTATGAGGGTGTAGTGCAGGAGTTTGTAAAGGGCTGGGCAGATAAAAAGGCTATTGTATTTTGTGTAAATATCAGCGCCACGATTAACACCGCCGAGGCATTTGCTAAGGAGTTGGGCGCGGGTAGGGTTTACGCCGTGCACTCAAAACAACCGCCACAGGAACGGGCGGCGCTTATTGAGCAATTTACCCAATCTACTAACGGCATCCTAGTAAACTGCGGAATAGCGACGACTGGCTTTGACTGCCCAGATATTGAGGTTGTGGTAATTAATAGGGCCACAAAGTCCGTAGCCCTTTGGTTGCAAATGGTGGGCAGAGCTTCGCGCAGGACCGAGCAAAAAGAGGCTTTTACAATCCTAGACTTTGGCGAGAATGTTACGCGTTTAGGTTTCTGGCAAGAGCCCCGCGATTGGGCGCACCTGTTCGAGAATCCTAAAAAGAAAGGCGAAGGCGTGGCCCCTGTTAAGGACTGCCCAGCGTGCGGGTTTGTAGCTTACGCTTCAGCGCGGATTTGTGCTAACTGCGGGGCGGAGTTTGCCCCCAATCCTAAGACTGAAGAGGAAGTATTGGCAGAGTTAAAAGAAATGCAATATAAAGCATTGGGCAAATTGGAGGGCCGCAAAATTTACGACATAGCCCAAAACTCTGCCGACCTGTTCGAGTTGCAAAGGGTTAAAAAGTACAAACAGGCTTTTATTGAGCGTGTGCTATACTTCGCCAATTATACAGAATTACAAAGGTTTTGGCGGGCTAAAGGTTATACAGACGGCTACCGATGGCGCAAAGAAAGGGATTTTGCAGAGGGCGCTCCAGTTAAGAATTTTACGGTTAAATTAAAAAATGAGTAACTACGCCATAATCCCAAACAGAGGTATTTATTATTTTAGTAAAAGAAAAAAAAACTAAGTTTGTACCCCTATTTAAAATTTGCAAGGTGAACGGAACCACCGCTGAAGAGTTCCACCAAATAATTGAACTAATAGAAATAACTTTAAAAAATGGCACCACAAAACAACAAACCGACCCACGCCCGAATCCTGAGAGTAGAAGTAACTGAGCAAGGAATCCTAATAAAAGACATTGGGCTATATAATGATGAAGGCCAGTATTTAAGAAGCGCCAAACTTAACGGCGATTTGCTTTGCACGCTTACGGAAACGCTTTTACCGATTACGATATGCAAATAAATTTCCTGCCTAGCATCCGCAGAAGCGGGGATATTACCGTAATGGGGATTACTGAATATTTGGAGTTGGTGAGGAGTGGGGCGTATAGCAAACAAGTAAGCGCTTTCCAAAACGCAGGGGCTTTAAGCAAAGACCAGCAGGCGGAAATTAAGCAATTAATACCAGCGGTAACTATAAGCGGAATTTTTAAAGAGTCGGTAAAAAATGCAAACCTACTAACGCACTCAGGGCTTATTTGTATAGATTTTGACGCGGTAGAGAATCCATCTCAATTAAAAGCAGAGTTATCCAAAGACCCCTATACTTTTGCCGCCTTACTTTCCGCCTCAGGCAATGGCTTGGCCGCAATCGTACGAATAGAAGCCGATAAGCATTTGGATGCGTTCAACGGGCTAAAAACATACTATTTCCGCAATTACGGGCAGCTAATAGATGCAAGTTGTAAAAATGTAAGCCGCCTGCGTTTCCTTTCCGTAGACCCTGCGCTATTTGTTAACCCTTCCAGTAAGGTATTTAAAGAGTACCCAAAAAAGGAGGCAAAGCCTAAGGTTGTTAATACTGTGCTAACTGGCAATGAGTTTGACGAATTAATAGATAGGATTTGCAGAGGCGGTTATGATTTAACGGCGGGGGTATATTCAAACTACTTATCAATCGGTTTTGCTCTGGCTTCCGAGTTTGGAGAAAAAGGGCGCGAGCATTTCCACGCCGTAGCGGCTCAGAATACTAAATACGACCCTGCCAAAGCAGATAGGCAATTTACATACTGCCTCAGGGATACAGGCCAAAGTAAAGTAACGATAGCGACCTTTTACTATTATGCTAAAGAGGCGGGCGTTGAACTAAAAAGCCAGCAGTCGGTAAAGCTCGAGAATATAGCTAAAATGGCTAAAAAGCAAGGGCGTGCTCAGGAGTCAGTTGTTGAAATTGCACGCCTGCAAGGGATGGATATAGAGAAGGCCACAGAGACGGCTGCGGCGGTATACGAGGCAAACGTTAACCTCGCATTGGTTGGGCAGACTAACCTCGGCCTAGTGCAATTGTATTTATCCAATAATTACCAACTGTACTATAACACTATTACAAATGATTTAGAGGACCGCACGGTAACATTTAACAATAGGGCTAAGCAAATCGATGATATGGCGCTAAATACGATGTATTTGCGTTTTTCGGAATTAACAGATAACAAAATATCATTTGAGTTTTTCTGCCGTGTAGTGTACTCAGAACTCACGACATATTACAACCCCTTCGAGGATTTTATACGGCTAAATCAGTCCATCCAGAGGGGGCAGGAATTAATCGAGCAACTAGCCGCCTGCATAGAAACCCCTACGCCGAACGTTGCAAAATACCTCACGCATTGGGGCGTTGGAATGATAGCAAGCATTTTTGGGCGCACATCGCCCCTAGTCTTAGTGTTAGCAGGTGAACGCCAGAACACGGGTAAAACAGAGTTTTTTAGGCGCCTGCTTCCACCTCAGCTTAGCAATTACTACGCCGAGAGTAAACTGGACGGCGGTAAAGATGACGATATTTTGTTAACTAAAAAGTTAATTATTATGGATGACGAATTTGGGGGTAAGTCTAAGTTGGAATCCAAGCGGTTTAAAGAGTTAACCAGTAAGCACTCATTTAGCATTCGCTTGCCCTACGGACGAACTCACAGAGACCTTAAGCGCTTGGCCGTCTTAGCGGGCACTACAAACGATTTGGGCCTTATCTCAGACCCAACAGGGAACCGCCGAATCTTGCCAGTAAATGTGCTAGGGGTGAACCAGACCGATTACAACGCTATCGACAAATCAGCGCTTTTTATGGCCTTCTATGACCTATACCAAAGTGGCTTTAAATGGGAGCTATCTTCGTCAGATATTGCAGAACTAAATGAGAACTCGGACGAATTTAACGCTATTAATTTTGAGGCTGAATTAATAAATCAATTTTTATTTAATCCAAAAGAGGGCGAATTTGCCTACTATTTAAGTAACACAGAAATCAAAATTTACCTAGAAATTTGCTCAAATCAGAAAATTTTTGACACTCGGAAGCTCGGAATGGAGTTAAAAAATATGGGATTTTTGCAACGCACAACAAAAATAAACGGCAGAACGCAGCGAGTTTATCGCGTTGGAAAGTTAAAAATGCGCCAAAATGACTAAAAACAGCAAAAAAATGCAATTCCAGTGTAACCAAAGCCCAGTAAGGGCTAGAGGCCTATTTTTGGCTAAAGGTTACAGAGGTTACACTGAAATACTTAACTTTCCCCAAGGGATTTTTACTACCCTCAATTTCCCCCTTTTTTATTTTACTCTCTGCAAAGTCTTTGTGTTTTTGTGTTTTCTCTGTAACTTTAATTGGTTAGCCAAAGCCTGCACTGGGTTACACTGGAATTTTTTTCTCTGTAACCGAGAGGCTAAAAATCGGCGGAATCCTAAGCCTAGTAAGGGTTACACTGGAATTGAGGCTCTCTGTAACCTACTATCAATTAAAAAACAAATAAAATAATATGCAAGAAGATAAAATACAACAGAGTATTTACATTTGGTTTACTAATAACTATGTTATTAAAGATAAGCGGTGTATGATACTGAGCATCCCTAACGGCGGGCTGAGGGATAAGCGCACTGCAATGGTACTAAAGTCGACAGGGCTATATGCTGGCGCAGCGGATTTGTTAGTAGTTTTTCGCGGGTGGGTCTGCTTCGTAGAGGTTAAGACGGAGACAGGAACGCAAAGCCCAGCACAAAAAGACTTTGAACTGCACTGCAAAGAAGCAGGGATACCTTACCGCTTAGTTAGGTCGTTGCAAGAGTTCCAACAGTTAATACTACCAAGAGACTATGCCTAACTTTCCAAGCCCTAAGCGTACGAATCCACGCAAGATACAACGCCCTAACAGTAGAGAGGTTGAGCCTCGATATCATACTACTAACTGGCGCGCAGTAAGGCAGTCGGTTTTAATGGGTGAGCCACTCTGTCGCTCCTGCTCAGAACGTGGCGAGGTTGTACTGGCGCAAATGGTAGACCACATCGAACCCGTAAGACTCGGCGGGAACTTTTGGGATGTCGCAAATCTTCAGCCACTTTGTAACAGTTGCCACGCGTCGAAGTCTGGCAAAGAAAGGGGGCTATAATGTTTTTAAATTCTGACGCAATGATGACAAAGAACACGCGCAGAGGAGGGGAAGGGTGGCCGACTACTACCACGCGCCGACCCGTACGGGGGGAAAAATCCCTCTCGACGGCACCTATTAACCGCTGGCGGGTATCGTTCTCGTGAAACCGTATCCGTTCCAATATCTCGACTGAAATTAAAGACTGTTTGAGTCGTGCCTTCTCCTCTGG
>Ga0247722_10001579_pt1 | contig 12486 bp, 11 predicted proteins | sample MSEWelMarce3H_FC_FD_189094 | JGI IMG/M metagenome (GOLD analysis project Ga0247722, IMG submission 189094) | Subsurface sediment microbial communities from gas well in West Virginia, United States - MSEEL Well Study Marcellus 3H_FC | ecosystem: Environmental > Terrestrial > Deep subsurface >... | reverse complement strand
ATCCAAATAATACCGTTGGATTTATAAACGAAACGTGTGTCATTAAATATAATAACTATGAATTTGTCTGGGTAAAAACTGACAATATTAAGAGACCCTTTTTAAAAGTTAATGGTTATCTAGTGAGCATATTTAATTTACATATTCATCACAAGAACCTAAGTAATTTTGTATAGGTTTAGTTGTTATAATAATTATATTATTAATTATTAATATATGGACAAAATAGATATATTATTTGATATTGTAGTATGTGTTGGTCCCCACGATAACGAAATTATAAAAAGTGTTGTGCCATATATAACAAAAAATGTAATAGGGCACAGAAATATTTATTTAGTATGTTCAAATCCAACTACATCAGTCCCAGGGACTATTACGATTGACGAAAAAATTTTTCCATTTACAATAAATGATTTGATAAGTCTGTTTGGACCAAACAAGAGAAATGGTTGGTATTTACAGCAATTGTTGAAATTTTATGCAGGAAATATTATACCAGGAATATTAAAAAGGTATCTAATAATCGACGGTGATACGTACTTTTTAAAACCGACCGCATTTATTACTGACGACGGCAAACACATTTTTACAACTGGAACAGAAAATCATAAACCATACTTTTCACATATGAACAGATTACATCCTTCACTAAAGAAAACGCATCCGTTGTCTGGTATTACACACCATTCCTTTTTCCATACAGACACTGTAAATGAACTTATGAAAATGGTAGAAGACCACTTTTCAAATCAAAAATCATTTTGGCAAATTTTCTTAGCTGTTGTTGATAGGAACGAATTTATGGGAAGCGGGGCTTCTGAATATGAAATTTATTTTACATTTATGAATTTATATCACCCAAACGATATAGTCATTAGACAACTAAACTGGGATAATAAGGATAGATTCGATAATAACAATAACTACGATTTTATAAGCATACACTGGTATATGAGGAAATAAACACAATGTGCACTAAATTTATATTTAATTTCAATATTATTTAAATATAAAAGGGAGTAATTATTATAAAATGATCGAGCAGGACTTTATCATGCTAATTATGAATTGCAAAAAGTATGTCAAAAAAGCGCAATTTCAAAAAATGACTTGGCTACCAAAAATCCCGGCTTATTTACGCTTTTACCACGTAATCGGCGACGAGACCTTAGACACCGCGTTTAAATTTGACGAGGCAAACAATGTGCTTTGGGTAAAGGTCGCAGATGATTATAATTCGTTACCCAAAAAGGTAATCGCCGCATATGAAGCGATCTACGATACCTTCCAATTTAAATACATGTTTAAAACCGATGACGATCAAATATTAGTAAACCCCAAGTTTTTCGATACTTTAACAGGGTTAATCACGGGCATCGCACAACCACCCCACTATGGCGGCTATATTGTCGACGTAAAGCAGCCATATTTGTCTCAATACAATAGGATACATCCGGAGCTCCCAAAACAGCTACCTTTATATGTAACCAAATACTGTAGTGGTCGTTTCTATTTTCTCTCTAGAAGCGCCATTTCGAACTTGATTAATAAAAAGGACGATATTGTAAAAGAATATTTGGAAGATTATGCGATTGGGTTTCACTTGGACGACAGATTTAAAACAAATATGCTGTCATTGGCGACAAATAAGGTTTTTACAGATATTGAATTGAGCGATTTTCCGCGACTAGTAGAAGAAGGCAGAATTTAATTATCTATGTCTTAAAAATGTAATTTACCCAAATTTGCCTTTACTTGCTGCTCCATTTGCTTTTTAAAGAACGCCTCCTTATCTAGATCTAACATTGCGCGCGCATAATTTGTCGGTCTTTTTTCGATATCACTATAGTCTTCTCTCTGAGCAACCGTTAACGGAATAATTAAATACCATTTGTGAATCGCCTGAAGGTTAAACCAGAATTTATCAATAGCATAAATACGATGATTTTCAGGCTCTCTCATAAGATTTTGAATACCCATTTTGTAATTTTGTATAAGTGTATCGAAGTAGTGGTTTTGAACAAGATAACCGGTAGTTGTTTGGCATTTAGTTACCTGAACGCACGTATCATCTATTTCTCTATAAGGAGGAACATTGTTGCCGGAGATTAGAGCAACGTCAAACTCCTTATGTGTTGATAAAAATTTATTACATTGTTGAATAAAGAGAGAAGGATTCGTAAACAAAATATCATCTTCGACAACTAAAATATGAGGCCAATTGTTAGCCTTGGCAGTCTCTATTAATTTAAGATGGCTCAGGCTACAACCCAACGCCCCATTTTGTAATTTAATTGCTTTAAACCTCTGAGCATTTATCCCTATAATGCCTAGTTGTCTTTCGACGTGTTGTTTTCTGTCTGGTCTTGAATCTAAATTAATGTAAAAGGCGTGTTGGATATCTGACACCGAGTTCATATTTTATAATTATATAGAATTTATTCTATATTATTTACTTTGTATAATTTATTTACCGTATAATTTATTTACCGTATAATTTATTTACCGTATAATTTATTTACCGTATAATTTATTTACCGTATAATTCGGAAAATGTTTAACAAATATCTCTCGCCCTATATTAATGATAACCGACGAGCTTAAAACTCAAATTGCTAACAAAATCAAAGATATAACGGTCGACGACCTAGAAGAAGATATGGGAAAATTAATACAAATTGGCGCGGATGCTTATACTACATCATCACGTTCTCGCATAGGAAATAACGTAGTTGACTACTTTACGTTTAGACAGCGCCTCGAAACGAAGGGGAAATACGATATTAGCTTCTTCGAGTTTATTCAAAATATAGAGGAATTTAAAAAGAAGAAATTTATTCAGACGATGTTGACATATTATAAAGATGTAAAAAACAAAAATAATACCAAAAATGAATATATTGTTCTTAAAGAGGTCTATAATATTTGTATAAGTGCAATAAATATAATGCGGCCGTTAAATTGTATGGAAATGTACACCAAGTATAAAGCAAAAAGGGTGCTTAATTTTTGCGCTGGATGGGGTGGATCTGCGGTTGCCGCCGCCGCACTTAATTTAGACGCATATTATGGTGTAGAAATTAACTCAGACTTGAAACAACCATACGACAATATGATAAAGTTTTTGGAGACGAAATGTGCGACCAAATTTGAAAATACCATTGCCGATGCCGTTGAGGTCGACTATTCGAATATGAATTATGACACCGTATTTTCATCACCGCCTTATTATTTTTTAGAAAAATATGCGAATAATGTAAAATATAGCTCAAAAAAGGAAATGGACGACAAATTTTATAGGCCGTTATTTGCCAAAACATATAATGGTCTACAATTAGGAGGTCATTATATAATTAATGTTTGTAAGGAGGTATATGATAATGTTTTAAAGGGGTTGCTTGGAGACGCAGATGAGACATTTCCATTAAAAAAATCTAAACGACAAAATAATCATACTGAAATGGTATATGTGTGGGTCAAGAAATAAATATCATGCTATCAGATTTATTTAATATAATATGTGCACGCTAATATGTCCCTCCCATTCCTATTCGCGCGCTTGCTTGGGCTCTCGGCTTTACGCCTATATATGTCGCGTATTGTTGTGAATATTTGTGTGGCACTTGTTGTTGTTGCGCACGATGAATTACCTGCTGTGGTGGTCTTTGACGCTCGGCGTTATTTGTCGGAGCATGGAAATTATTAAAAGAATCATTGTTTACCACATTTTTCCGCCCTTCGGCGATTTGATGTAATAATGTCTGCGGAACTGGTTTGCCCATCGACGTTAAATATTTTACCATATTCTCTCTTTTTTCAAGAGTTGTTGGATAATATGGTATATTTGTCCAATCCTGGGTCGAGACAACCGTCCGCGTCGTTTCCCTTATTTTATCTGGATGGATAATTTTTCTCTTGGGCTCTCGTAGATCATAATTATAATATTCTTCCGATCCAAATGGCACTCGCGTTAAAAAGGTCGAAATATTTACTACTAATATTTTCGGATTATTCACAGTAAATATATTATCTGTAGGGTTTTCAGATTTGTCATCGATTGTATATTTTAAATCGCTAATTGTAGATAGTCCGTCTACGCCGTCATCGTGGTCTCCCCTCCACGGATCCTTTTTGGATATAATCCGCGATATGCCGTCGAATAGCTGAAGGATTTCGGGGCTACCAATGTTATAAAATATGCTTCTATCTATCGTTAACCCAACTGCCTCGCATCTTTTCTGCAGGACATTATCTTCCATACCCCACCCCCAAAAAGACGGGAAACCATTGGTCCTTTCAAAATCACCTCCCTTCATTACAACGATACCTCCAAGCGCGTATTTAAAGCCGTAATAATGTTTAACTACACCGTGTGTGGTTTCGTAATCAAAAATCTTAGTAAACGGAATGGTATCGACATCGTTAAATATAAAGGTAATGTCCTTGTAATGTTGCGGGTATTTATTTCTAGCAGCAATGAAGCCGATATTTTTAACACCTCCTCTATTAAAAGTTCTCGCGTCACATTGATGCGAAAAATATATCTCATAATCGTCGCTTCCTTCAAGAATAAAACTCATATATTTGCTAAAAAAGAACTTGTGCTGAACTCGATTTCTATATGGAACAATAAAAATACGTTTTGGAATCTTTAAATCCGAAGACATTATAGAGTTATAAAGAGGTTTTATTTTTACATTTATAACTATTTCGCCGCCTTTTTACATTAAATTAAATATTCCAATGTAAAAAGTTTATGTTAAATTTATCTGTTCTTCCTAGTATTTTTATTTGTCTTATTTTTATGTCTCTTTGATCTACCCTTTTTGTATTTGCTCTTCTTATTTCTTCTCCCACCATTTGTGGCAAGACCCGTATTAATAGGCGCGGGACCTGGGTATGGAACTATAAATGATCTTAAACCTTCGGCAGAATCAAAATTTACAAGAGACCCCTCTCCTTCATAAGATTTCAAGGTTTCCGGCTGTGTCTCCATAATATCTATCGGCTGTGTTCCCGCGCTATCGATATTTACGGGCATCATCGTCTGTAATATATCAAATGCCCTTGCCATTAATGGTATAGACTTGACGAACTTGGTAAACCACCTCATTTGATATCCCACGCCGTCGTTATGATAACATCTCTCATTGTTTACCGTGAAATCGACTCTAGCAATATAATAAAGAACACTTATCATATACTCGCTCTTTCTTTCATTCGAATTATTGCCGTCGCGGATTAAACTTAAAAATTCGTCATGGAATTTTTTCATTTCCACCTTTGCGTACTCCTCCTTTTCTTTATTAGTTAAAAAATTGTCGGTTGCGCCGCTGAGTATATCTGATGCCCTCCCAAAATCAATCAATGAACTTTTTATTTCTAATTCAGGAGTTAAATAAATCAATGCGTTCCCTCTGTGCAAGTCAAAATGAATGACACCAATTTCAATAAATAACCTTGCGATTTGTGCGAATACATTTGAAACAGCCTCTGATTTTTCAGCATTAGTTATTTCTTTTCCGTAAAAGTGGCTATTTGTTGGTAAGTTTACAAAACTCGCTAGTGTAGTTGATTGAGTTATGGTTGGCATCACTAAAACACCTATTCCACGGCCATTCTTGTTTGAACTATTAAATATAAAATCGAACGCCTCACTAGTATCTGGTCTGGCATTCGTTTTACGGAAAAAAAACCATAATAGACGGGCCGAATTTATCGTATCAAACATCGACAAATTTGCTACTGATGGGCATATCGCAGGTCCTCCTCCAGTAATAGATTGTTTCCAAATATATTGTTGTAATTTTGCTTCTTCAAAAAAAGTGTTTATCGATTCAGAAGATTTTCTTATACCATTATAGTCTCCTAAATAGAAATTGGGTTTACCTGTAATTACAACAAATTTGAGAATAAACCTGGTAACTACAGATGTAAATTGTGTGCCATTTAAAGTTAAATATTCTGAATTTGCTTCATCAACGTTTAAATTGAACATAAAACCTTTTAGTGAGTTGGCTGTGAGTAAAGACACTGTAGAGCTATCTTTATCTGCCATATCATAAACCGGTGTAAACCCGCGTTTCTCGACATTTTTCAATTTCAATCCGCCCGTTTGTTCGTTCATAGTATATGTGAATAAAAAAACAAAATTGTACAAATATACACCATCTGCTAATATATTACAATAATACTACGCATATTTCTTTAATATTGCTGCCGGTATAATCATTTCGTCCTTTGCTATCTTTTCCAATTTTTTATAACATTTGTTAATGGTTACCTCACTGGTTTCGCTAACATTTTTAACATCCCGTTTGCTTACATTTAATTTACATGTTTGCGCAACGAAATACACAACTCCTGCCGCAATAGATGGCGGTGTATTTTCCGGCATAATATCCATCTTTTCAATCTTCATTGAGACGAATTGACAGAGTCTAGTCAGCTCTGTATTGATATTAAGTTTACTACAATATCTTTCAATAAACGCCTCGGGTTTTGTTCTACCAAGATTCGTCTTTTCCTTGTTATCCATATCCCGTTCTAAATTATTTATAATTGATTGTGCGTTTTTGCACCCCTTTGTCGCGCTAGTTACGTCTAATCGAAATATGGATGCGATTTCCTTTGCTGTTCTAGGATAATTGTTAACACGACACGATATGTATATAGACGCCGCAATAATCCCATCTCGGTTATCACCACGAAATGTTAGCTCATATTCCGATATCTTTTTATGGTATCCGATCGCATCATCGATAATCATTTTCGGAATCCCCGCATTCTGAGCCATCACAGTAATTATTTGAAACTCGTCATATTGGGATTTTTCCTTATATGGCATAGATTGCCACTCGGTATATCGTCTTATTTTTCGCATCTCATAAGACATTGAACCGACACATAATACCTTACATCCATAGGAAGACTCAACTAGTAACGGGTTTATAGGCATTCCACATCTCGTCGGGTCCGCGCCCTGATTATCGTCTGCGCCGTAATATCTCCATTCGGCCGTCTGATCAACCAAATCCTTATAGATGATACCACATTTATTATTTGTGCATGTTAAAAACCCCTCCTCTGAAAATGCTAAACTATTCTCACATCTTTCACATTTTTCCCTACCTCCCGAGCCATAAATACACTCTAGCGGGACCTGTTGTTTATCTGGGTGTTCAATTTCCGAATCAAATATGTTCCATAATTCGGTCTTGTTAATATTTATATTTTTACGTTTTTGACTTTTATCATTGCTCATCTTATTATTATCAATTGTTAGATAATAAAAATCTAATTCAATTTTATTTATATTATTTTTTAAGCGACTATAATATATGGGAAATAACAACTCGACGCCTTCAAATAAATCATCTGAAAAAGAATTTCAAAACTTTTATGAAATTATTGACTATATTGCGAGCTATTACATATTGACAATGGACTTTAAAAGTTTAAGCAAACTGTCTGAAAAATCTTATTGTGATAAATTGGTTGTTTTAACGTCGGACATAATTGAAAGGTATTTTAATGACATGGACATTAAATATCTTGCTCAAAAGATTAAAGGAGGCGTAGAAGTGAATGAGCTAAGTAATGAGCGGGTTAGTTTTATAAATAAGGACAGCCTCGAAGGTTTAGACATCTCGAATGACGCCCAAAAGAGCATAAAGAAAAAGCGAGTTTGTATAGGAATCGCAAAGTTTTATGTCAAGATTGCTCACATATTTTCAGCGATTGTTATGACAATAAACCCTGTTTATACTTATAAAGACACGAATGGAACAACCGTCAAGGCTGGACTTTTAGAGAAGGATCGCATTCCTAAAAACGTAAATAGGAAATTATATAAATTAAATATTTGTGATAATCGAATTAGGTCTCTCAAGCGGGGAGAGGTGATTGATGATACGACTGGAAATGTGACTATACAGCCCAAAGTGTGTGACATGAATACTACAAAAACCGGGCTCGACGCAACTCTAGCAGATGAGCCGGGTATCACAGAATTAATGAGATTGTATCTCGATGACAAATATGATTATTCTAATGGGAGTTTTACAGGAATGACAGATGAGACCAAAAAACAATTCTTACAAGATCTGAGCCTATTTTATACTGCCTTTACGGGTAACGAGAATATGCCGCCTGAAGTTACAAAATTTAGTGATATCAAATTAAGGGATTATAGTAAAAAAAGTGGTTGCCAGGGAGAGAGCCCTGTTTTAAAAACCAAGTACACTCTTAATAAAAAAGATAAACTGTTAGTTGATTATGCTGAGAATACAAAAAAGATGATTCAGAGTGCGGCAGATAATCAGTCAAAGTTGCTCTCAGTAATAAATGAATTATTTACATATGTGATTGACCCCTATTCTGGTAAAAAGGCGATTCGCATTAACCCTAAATTAACAGAAGATTCCCTGCAAAAGGCGGTTGAAAAAACAAGAAGATTTATCGTTGATTTATATGTAAAATGTGAGAATGACTACGTGAATGGTATCAAATTATATGAAGCCATTGTAGAGTCAAAGATATTAGAAACAACAAAAAATCAAATTAAAACATTGGAGGCGGATGCGGCTAAAATAATTAGTGACACTAAGAAAACATCCGCGCCTGCGAAACCTACGGAAATGATGCCCGTTGTTGTTGTTGCAGCAGGGCAAGTTGACGCTCCGATTGTAACACCCATTTCAACACCTATTACAACTACAACACCTATTACAACTACAACACCTATTACAACTACAACACCTATTACAACTACAACACCTATTACACCTATTACACCTATTTCGACTCCTTTGCCGGAAACAAAACCGTTGCCTGTAGTGGTGGTATAAGTATTTCGGTCATTCTTCTAAAGATAACGACCCGGTTATAAAGTTATAAAAATTTATATATAACTTTATATTTTCAGCGATCAGTTGCGCTAGCGGATAAACTACGGAACGTAGGTGGAGGAGTTCAACACAAATAAATATTAATGAGCATTAATGGCACCAAAAAGTTTGCGAGCATTAGACAACGCCTGTTTTCTTAGACTCTCTCGCGCGGCGTCAATATTCCCCGTTTTTTTCAACGTTTTTCCCGCCGCGTCTATAGCGGTGGTCCATTTTTTACCTGTCTTTGTCTTTTTACCTCCTCTATGTTTTTTAGTTCCTCTACGGCGTAGTGTGCGGTTACGACGAATAGTTCGCATTATATAGTATACACTTACAATAAATATTTAAAATATTAATATTTATTCTATTGGAGAAGATTTATTGTCGCTTAAGCAGCACTGCGGGAAGCAGAGGCAGCACGGGAAGCGGCGGCGGCGGCACTGCGGGAAGCAGCGGCAGCGCGGGAAGCGGCAGCGGAGGCGGCACGACCAGCGGCGGCACTGCGGGAAGCAGAAGCACTGCGGGAAGCAGAGGCAGCACGGGAAGCGGCGGCGGCGGCGGCGCGGGAAGCAGAGGCCGCGCGGGAAGCAGCAGCAGATGCCATACGGGATGCAGCGCGGCTACGTCCGCGGGAAGCGGAACGAGCAGCTGAGCGGGACGCATTGCGAGCGCGAGTACGAGATGCAGAACGAGCGGAACGGGATTTTGCCATTTATATATATATCGCACAAAAAAATTTTATCGCAGTGTAAAATTCCTTAATTACTCCAAACAGTATTTATTTGAGGCCACCACATTTTATCCCCCTTTTTAACATCGAAAATTGCTCTAAATACTCTAGACCTAGACAATGGAACATTACAACGATATTTGTCTAAAGGATGTGGGTTTGTCTTTAATTGCGCCAATATTGCTCTTTTTGATATTTTTTGTCGAGATTGGACCGCAAAAAATACAAAGAATGCTCTAAATGAAAGTCCCTGTATTGGTAAAATGTCTTGATTTTTTAATTGAAAGTCCCTCAAATATTCTTGGCATATTGCTAAACCCGAAATGTCCGCAAGATCTTCTCCCACTGTGGGAATAGCATTAAATACAACCCCGTCATATGCCGCAAATGCCTCATATTGCTTAATTACGCCCTCTTGTATTTTTTGAAATGCCTTTTGATCCTTTTCACTCCACCAATTATTTAATTTACCAAATTCATCATACTTACTACCCCAATCGTCTAAAGCGTGCGACATTTCGTGCGCAATAGTGAATCCAATTCGCGACAAGTTATATTCGAGACCTCTTTCGTCTAAATCTACAAACGGTTTTTGGATATATCCTAAAGGTATATAAATTGCGTTTTCTGTAGGGGTATAAGACGCGTTAACTATGTATGCTTGAGTGCCTACAAATTTAACGGGTATTTGCGCCCAGTCTACTACAGGAATATCAATGATTGGCTTTCCGACCAATTTTGTTGCTTCTTTATGACGCCAAAATGCTATTTTTTCTATATTCTCCCACGGTTCATCCGCTACGTAATCCAATAAGGGATCATCGCGCAACACGCGTGGAGACCCCACAATTAATTTAAGACTCTTTAGCTTTTTGATTGCCTTCTCTTTTGTTTTTGGCTGCATCCAGTTATTGCGCCGAATGATTCGAATAAATACAGTCTTTAGATCTTCTGCCATGGTTTTAACGTAATTAATTGCTTGTTCGTTATTGTACTTATTAATGTATTCGTTTGTCAATAGCGTATTAAAACAAAAACCCATGCCATAAAGAATTGGTCTAATCTGGTTGTCGATTGACTGCGTCATGCCTCTTACAAATTTCCCGTTAAATTCAAAGGCTATATTAAACCCTGTCTGGTTCCATCTTATTTGTTGGCGAATTTTTAGATAAATCCAAAATGTTCTCCATTTCGGACTATTCCATTTTTCTAAAAGCAATTGTGTTCCACATAACAAATAATTTACGTTAGAGGTAACAAAGTCTTCGGGTATGTGTGTAAACCCAAGGGCCTTGCAAAATTCATTCCAGTCAAACCCAAAAACACTTAGAGCCTCTTCTCGCGTCACTAAATTATATCCATCCGGATCTGTTTCGGGAATTGCGGTGCAGGCCATTGCAGTTAACAGTTCAAATTCTGTATCAAATATATCCTTGACATTGAATCCATGATTTTTACCAAAGCATAAAGTAAACATTTCGTTTAAATAATGGAAATATTTGGTCTTGTAATTTTTTTTATATTTTTTTTCCTCTTCTGTGTCTCTATCGTCTTCGAAATATATATCAACATCAATTAATGTTACTTGTGGAGGTTCTAGATAACATTTATATATTTTAGGATTTTTCTCATCTGGATTTATGGACCATATAAAGGGACATCCCCACGAAGTGATTTCGTTCCTATTTGCTGCTGCTAATTTAGTCCATATAGAGGATTTGCTTTCTCGCAATTTGTCAACATATTTTACAAACTCGGCACACGAGCTCCTCAATTGTTCATCTGTATTCCATCCTTTAAATGATGTGTATGCGTCTCTGACACATTTTCCCAACTTGGTATTTTTCGTTGATGGAGTTGTTACATAATCGTCTAATATTTGCGCGAGTTCTCTATATACTTTGTCTTGAACAAGCCTAAAATCGTCGACTTGAACAATATACTTTTGCTGTTCTGTTAATTCATAATCAGATATCCATCTGTCATTGATATATGAATAATAATCGTCATTTGGTTGAATATCTTTTGTATTAACAGCCTTTTTGAGATCCGAAATAATTTGTTTTTCTAAATTATAACTTGTTGAAACAATATTCATATTGTTTTTTTTAAATGCTTCCTCAACCTTATCTTCGAAAGTGTTATATGTATTTGCTGATTTTTTACAAACAATCGCCATTTGCTCTGGCGTCAAGTGTTTTGCGGCTTCAATCAGTTTAATTTTTTGTTTTCTTGTTTGGGATTTTTTATTCTTATTTATTTTTGTAGTAGACATATAAATTAAATAGATATTTTATTATTTTACATAACTATTACTAATCTGATGTGCTTCCTTTAACTTGGTTACCATTCTCGCATTTTTATCCACAACCTTTCTTACAAGTGGCTCATAACCCGTATATATTTATATATTGTAATATATAAATACATTATTTATGCACGAAACATTTGCTCTCTTCTTACGTTACATCGGCACCTCCCAAATAAACACCCCCCGCGACCTTTCTTTCGATTTATATTTTTTTCCACTAGTTCCTGTTTTGTATTGATTATTCCCTGTGGGCGGACCACCAAGTCCATCTGCTCTATTCTCTTGTTGAATTCTTGCAACAACCTTCTCCTCATACAATGCCTCCTCCTCTTCGTCACCCCCCATCATTTTCCTTGATCTTGAACCCATTTTCCTCGATCTCGAACCCATTTTCCTTGCTCTTGACCCCATTTTCCTTGATCTTGAACCCATTTTTCTCGATCTCGAACTTGTTTTCCTTGCTCTCGAATTGGCCATTTATATATTATACAAATATATAAATAAAACACTAAATATATAAAGAATATTTTGTAAAATGTTTTATTTATACC
>Ga0247722_10001577_pt1 | contig 12491 bp, 9 predicted proteins | sample MSEWelMarce3H_FC_FD_189094 | JGI IMG/M metagenome (GOLD analysis project Ga0247722, IMG submission 189094) | Subsurface sediment microbial communities from gas well in West Virginia, United States - MSEEL Well Study Marcellus 3H_FC | ecosystem: Environmental > Terrestrial > Deep subsurface >... | reverse complement strand
ACTATTTCCAAGGCTGTGCAAAGCGTGTGAAGCCTTGTTATTACAACAAGAAAATCAAATTTGTGCTGTTTGTAGACACCAATTACCGTTAACGAAACATCATTTGAATGTTAACAATGAAACAATGAAGAAATTTTATGGTTGTATTCCATTAGAATTTGCCTGTTCGATGTTGTATTTCCAAAAAGAAGGAATGGTTCAACAATTGATTCATGCGTTAAAATATAAAAATCAACAAGAAATTGGAACCGTTTTAGGAAATTGGTATGCTCCTGAAATTGAAAATTTAGTTAAAATTCATAACATTACCCATATCATTCCTGTGCCTTTACACAAAAAAAGGTTTAAATCAAGAGGCTATAATCAAATTACTACATTTTGTTTGGCATTATCTCAATCCCTACAAATTGCATTCCTTGAAGATTTTTTATTACGAATTCAATATTCCGATACACAAACCAAAAAAAACAGTGAAGCAAGAGCAGGAATTACCGAAGAATTGTTTGCAATAACCCAAAATAGTACCCTAGAAAATCCACATTTTTTATTGGTTGATGATGTAATTACTTCGGGTGCAACACTGATTGCTTGTTCAAAAGTTTTGCTGAAAATTCCCAATGCGAAAATAAGTATTGTTACCATTGCTTATTCCGCATCATAATTTTTTTCTAAAATTTTAGGTTTACAAAAGGAATAGTTGTTATTTTGTACTTTATTTTATTTGAAAATGACAAAATTGAAATATCTTTTTTTTTCGATAGCTTTTTTAAGCTTATTTACTAATTGTGCCAAAAGAGGCACCATAAGCGGAGGTGTAAAAGACACAATCGCACCTAAAATTGTATCCAGTAATCCAGAAAATTATAGTACCAATTTTAAAGGAAATTCAATAAAAATCAATTTCAATGAGTTGATTAAAGTGAAAGACATTACCAAACAACTCATTATTTCACCTCCATTAAAGAACAAACCTATAATTGTGCCACAAGGAAGTGCCAGTAAATTTATTTCTATAAAAATAACGGACACTTTGCAGGAAAACACCACTTATAGTTTTAATTTTGGGCAAAGCATCGCTGATAATAACGAAAACAATCCGTATTCACAGTTTAAATATGTGTTTTCAACAGGTAGTTTAATTGATTCTTTAACCGTTGTTGGAAAAATTAAAGATGCCTATAATCAAAAACCTGATAATTTTGTTTCCGTACTTTTATATGATGCTAAAACCTATACCGATTCAACGGTTTACAAAGAAACACCTTTATATATTACCAATACTTTAGATAGTTTAAAATTCTTTTCCCTTGAAAATTTAAAAGAAGGTTCGTACCGAATTATAGCCTTGAAAGACCTTGCAAATAACAATAAATTTGATCCCAAAAGTGATAAAATAGCGTTTATGAAAGAGGCGATTACGCTTCCAACTGAAACCTTATTTGAAATGGAATTGTTTAAAGAAGTTTTGCCATTCAAAGCCGAAAAACCCATTCAGGAAAGCAATAATAAATTGTATTTAGGTTTTCAAGGTGATCCAAAAAACCTTAAAGTGAGTGCCACAAACAAAGGAACAACAATTCCAATTCGCGTTACTAAATTCCCTGAAAAAGCAACGGATAGTTTGCAACTATTTTTCCCGGAAATGGCTAAAGATTCCATTACTTTTACACTAGAAAAGGAGCAATACCGGAAAGAATTTACAACCAAAATTAAAAACTTTAAAGTATCGGATTCCATATCAATTTCGAATAATACGGGTGCCATTTTATCCTTCCGAAATCCTTTAGTTTTAAAAACAAAAACGCCGATTGATAAAATTGATAATTCTAAAATTTCAATTACCAAAAAAGACAAAAAACAAGTGGAATTTACCTCAAAATATGATGAATTTAATCAAGAAATTCAACTCGATTTTCCAAAAGAAGAACAACAAAATTACAAAATACAAATCTTGCCTGCTGCTTTTGAAGATTTCTATAAAAGACAAAATGACACCATAAAATTTGATGTTAGCACAAAATTAATTTCAGATTATGGAAATTTAAAAGTGAAACTAATTGGTGCCAAAAAATTTCCAATTATTGTTGAACTTTTAGATGAAAAATCAACCGTTTTATATCGGGAAAGCATCACAAAAAACGAACCGATTTTATTTGATAGTATTGAACCTCAGCTCTATACATTACGTATTATTTATGACGAAAATGATAATCAGGAATGGGACACCGGAAATTTTTTAGAAAAAAAACAAGCGGAAGAAATTATATATTTCCCAAAACTAATTGATGTTCGTGCCAATTGGGATGTGGAACAAGAATTTGAGTTAGACTAAAAAAAGAACATTAATAAGCTAAAAAAACGTATTTTTGCAAAATGGAAACAAATAGACAAAAAAAAATAGGGGCTTTATTACAAAATGATTTGGTAAGTATTTTGCAAGGCGAAATTAGAAAAAACAACATCAATAATTTGGTGATTTCCGTTTCGAAAGTGAATGTTACTACGGATTTATCAATTGCAAAAGTCCATTTAAGTATTTTTCCAACCGATAAAAGTGTTGCACTTCTTGATGCCATCAAAAGTAATGCTCCTTTAATAAAGCATGAATTAGCACAAAGAGTAAAAAATCAATTGCGAAAAGTTCCAAATTTAATCTTCTACATCGATGATAGTTTGGATTATATTGAACAAATTGACAAAGCCTTAACAGGTACAGAAAATCCGATTGAAAATCCTGATTTGTTAGTAAAAAGAAAAAAATCTTAATTTGAATGTTGCTTTTTACATAGCCAAAAGATATGCTATCAGTTTTAGCAAAAACAAAGCCATAAACATCATTACGGGCATCGCTTCTATTGGTATTATTGCCAGCACAATGGCGTTATTTATTTTCCTATCCGTATTTAGTGGTTTGAAACAATTTACATTAAACTTCGCCAATGTAACCGACCCCGATATAAAGGTAGAAACGGCTTCAGGCAAATTTTTTACGCTTTCGGAAACACAAATACAGCAATTAAAATCCAGTAAAAACATTAATGGATTTAGCAAAATCATTCAAGAACGGGTGTATTTTTTATACCATGAAAAAGAAATTGTGGCGACATTGAAAGGTGTGGATTCGCAATTCAATTTTGTGAACAACTTTGACAAACATTTATATGCCGGAAATTGGTTTAAAGAAAACGCTGAAGGAGTGGTTATCGGAGCAGATATCAGCCGGAAATTAGCCGTCGGTTTGTTTGATTATAACCATTCTTTAGCTGTTTTTGCACCAAAACCCGGAAAAGGAAGTGTGCAAAATCCGGAAGAAGCCTTCAATAAAATCAATTTAATGCCCGTTGGAATTTATTCTGTGAACGAGGAAATTGACGGAAAATATGTATTCTGCAATCCAACAATTGTTCAGGATTTACTAGGTTTAGCTCAAAATCAATATTCAAATTTAGAATTAAATATTGCCCCAAACGCTGATGAAAATAGCGTACGAGAAGAATTAAAAGCAATTTTCGGAACCTCCATAAAAATAAAAAATCGGGCTCAATTAAATGATTCCCTTTATAAAATGCTTCAAGCTGAAAATTTATTCATTTATCTTTTCAGTACTCTTGTCGTGATTTTAACCTTATTTTGCCTCGCAGGAGCAATCGTAATGATAATTATCGATAAAAAAGAAAACCTAAAAACACTCTATAATTTAGGCGTATTAAAAACTTCAATTCGGTCTATTTTCTTCTTGCAAGGCATCATTATTACAACTTTTGGGCTAATAATTGGATTGTTTTTGGCGATTTTAATCGTTTTGCTTCAACAACATTTTTCACTTATGATGATTACGGAAAGCATGCCCTATCCTGTTTTATTTGAATGGGAAAATATCGTAATTGTTGTGGCAACCATCTTAATTCTTGGGTTAGCATCGTCTTGGATTGCTTCCTCATCAGCCAAAAAAGGACTCTTTTAACTAGATACAAGAAGCTTTTAGCGTTCCGAAATACCCGTTTTTTGTAATTTTAGTAACTTAAAATCAAAAAAAACACGTAACTAAGAACTTTTTTATACCTTTGACGCTATTTTTAAAAGAACATGATACAATCGATGACCGGTTTTGGCAAATCATTTTTGCAATTACCAAATAAGAAAATTACGGTAGAAATCAAATCTTTAAACAGCAAAGGTTTGGATCTAAATGCCCGAACTCCTTCCGTTTACAGAGAATTAGAATTGCGGCTGCGGAACCAAATTTCGCAAGCACTTGAACGTGGAAAAATAGATTTTTCTCTTTATGTAGAAGTTTCAAGCGAGGAAACAAGTTCAAAAATAAATGTTCCCGTTGTCAAAGCTTATATGAAACAATTGAAAGAAATTCATTCCAATTGTGAAGAGGTTGAATTACTGAAAATTGCCATTAGAATGCCCGATATTTTAAAAACGGAACGCGAAGAAATTAATGAAGAAGAACAAATCCAAATAATTCAAGTGGTTACGGAAGCTTTACAAAATTTAATTTCATTTCGGAAAAATGAAGGAGCATCTTTACAAACGGAATTGGAACTTCGTATCTCAAACATAGAAAAATTAATGAACGCAGCCGTGGCGTATGATGAAGAACGAATCAATACCATAAAAACACGCCTAAAAACCGCACTTGATGAATTGCAAACAACAGTTGATACCAATAGATTTGAACAAGAATTAATCTATTATCTAGAAAAATATGATATTACGGAAGAAAAAGTCCGACTAACAAATCATCTCAAGTATTTCTTAGAAACCATCAATGAAGCCGATTCAAATGGAAAGAAACTTGGATTCATCACACAAGAAATGGGAAGAGAAATAAACACAATGGGTTCAAAATCAAACCATTCTGAAATGCAAAAAGTAGTGGTTATGATGAAAGATGAATTGGAAAAAATTAAAGAACAAGTACTAAATATTCTATAAAAACAAAAGAAATTTAGCAACAAAATAGAACAAAATTGCACAGAAATGGAAACAGCACATAAAGGCAAATTATTAGTGTTTTCAGCTCCTTCGGGTTCCGGAAAAACAACTATTGTCAAACATTTATTAAGTAAAGAAGACCTGAATCTAGAATTTTCTATTTCTTGCACAACAAGACAAGCAAGAGGTGACGAAATGAACGGTAAAGATTACTATTTCATCTCGTGGGAAGCCTTTAAAAAACACATAAAAGCCGAAGATTTTGTGGAATGGGAAGAGGTTTATACCGATAATTTTTATGGTACCTTAAAAACCGAAGTGGAACGCATTTGGGCATTAGGAAAACACGTGATATTTGATATTGATGTAGCGGGCGGATTACGAATTAAAAGCAAATTCCCAAAAGAAACATTAGCCGTTTTTGTAAAACCTCCAAGCGTGGACGAACTGAAAAGACGCTTAAAACTACGTTCAACGGAAAGTGATGACAAAATCAACATGAGAATCGCAAAAGCATCTGTTGAATTAGCAACCGCACCACAATTTGACACAATTATCAAAAATTATGACTTAGACATAGCCAAAGAAGAGGCGTATCAACTCGTAAAAAAATTCATTTCGGAATAAATTAGTGCCGTTTATTTAATCATAATTCCACTTTTTTTATGGGCGTTCCTTTCAGGCCGGGCTGTCCACTATATCTCCCGATTCAAAAAAGCTAGGGCTACGCCCATTGCTTTTCCTCATCGGGAGGATGCCGTTCCCATCCCTAACGCAAAACCGTTTCTATTGAATGTATATCGAATTATCGTAATAAATAAGCCTACTTCTTTTAAAATAGTTATAGCTTATTTCTCCAAAAAGAAAAACCTTTGTAAAAGTAATTGACCTTTACAAAGGTTTTTTATTTATTTCTTATTCAAATAACGAGTTTTTAAAACAAATAAACCTCTTTCAAAAAAAGATAAACCTCCTGCCAAAATAAATAAACCTCCTGCCAAAACAAAATAACCTCCTGCCAAAACAAAATAACCTCCTGCCGAAACAAAATAACCTCCTGCCGAAACAAAATAACCTCCTGCCAAAATAAATAAACCTCCTGCCGAAACAAATAAACCTCCTGCCGAAACAAATAAACCTCCTGCCGAAACAAATAAACCTCCTGCCGAAACAAAATAACCTCCTGCCAAAATAAAATAACCTCCTGCCGAAACAAAGAAACCTCCTGCCGAAACAAAGAAACCTCCTGCCGAAATAAATAAACCTTCTGCCGAAACAAACAAGCCTATTGCTGAAAAAGATAAACAAATTGCTGAAACAAAAAAGCCTATTGCTCTGATCATAAAGTCATGAATTGAAACGATACTTCGAAAAACTTAAACTGAAACAGGGAGTAAAATGCCCGAAAATCACTAATTACTCCCGAAAAAACGGGACAAGCTCCCGATGGTAGCGGCATCCTCCCGATGAGGAAAAGCAACGGGCGTAGCCCTAGCTTTTACAAATCGGGAGATATAGCGGACAGCGGGAATATGGAAACCAAGAATGCCAAAGCCATTCGGTTCTGAAAAAAATAAGTAAGTAGAAAGGAAAAACCCCTCAAGATCGAAATCCTAAGGGGTTTTTGTTTATTGGATATAATGGGTTTTATTTACCTAAAGCAGCAATTTTAGCCTCAATTTCTAAAGGTGTACCTTCAAATGTTTTTACTTCTTTGGTTTCTTTGCCATCTACTGTTGTGGTTAATTCTACAGTAGCACGTTCTTTGCCATCGGCTATTTTTTCACGTTTCACTTGTATATTTTTCAATACTTTGGTGTCGTGATTGCAGTTTGGTCCGTGTTCGTGATGTGCTTCGCCAATGTAGTTGCCTTCCGCATCATATTGCGACATGCATTTTTCTTTGCAGGCTTCCGAACATCCGTTTGCTTCGCACATTTTGGCACATTCGTCTTTGGTCATAGTAGCACATTTGGATAAATCGCACTTACCTTCCGTACACGAAATTTCTTTTTTATCGCCAGCACAGCAAGCCCCTTTTTCTGTTGTTGCAGAATGACCTCCTAAAATTGGGGCAATCACCAAACCAATCAAACAGGTCAATTTAATTAAAATATTCATCGAAGGTCCAGAAGTATCTTTGAAAGGATCTCCAACGGTGTCACCAGTTACTGCAGCTTTGTGGGCATCAGAACCTTTGAACGTCATTTCGCCATTGATTTCAACACCTGCTTCAAATGATTTTTTTGCATTGTCCCAAGCACCTCCAGCGTTGTTTTGGAACACAGCCCAAAGCACACCTGAAACGGTTACTCCAGCCATATAACCACCTAACATTTCCGCAATAAGTTGGTTATTTTCAGGATAAATCAATTTACCTAATAATACAATTGCAATAGGAAAACCAATGGTTAAAACGCCTGGCAACATCATTTCACGAAGTGCTGCTTTGGTTGAAATTTCCACACATTTTCCATATTCTGGTTTAGCAGTTCCTTCCATGATACCTGGAATTTCTTTAAACTGACGACGCACTTCATATACCATGTCCATAGCTGCTTTTCCAACTGAGTTCATAGCTAATGCCGAGAAAACAACTGGAATCATACCACCCACAAACAACATTGCCAAAACCGGAGCTTTGAAAATATTGATACCATCAATACCTGTAAACGTTACATAAGCAGCAAACAATGCTAGAGAAGTTAAGGCTGCCGAAGCAATTGCAAATCCTTTTCCAGTTGCTGCAGTTGTATTTCCTACGGAGTCTAAAATATCGGTACGAGTACGAACTTCTTTTGGTAATTCACTCATTTCAGCAATACCACCTGCGTTGTCAGAAATAGGTCCGAAAGCATCAATTGCTAATTGCATTGCTGTAGTTGCCATCATTGCTGACGCTGCTAAAGCTACCCCATAAAATCCTGCTAATGCATACGTTGACCAAATGGCAGCAGCGAATAAAATTACGGTTGGGAATGTAGAAATCATACCCGTTGCAAGACCTGCAATTACATTTGTTCCAGCACCAGTTGCTGATTTTTGAACGATTGCCAAAACAGGTTTTGTACCTAATCCTGTATAATATTCCGTTACTGATGAAATGGCTCCACCAACAAACAAACCAATTAAAGAAGCAAAGAAAACACGCTTTGAAGAGACTTCTTGAATTCCTTCACCAAAGAAAGACATTTTCATCATTTCTGGCAACATCATATCGATTAAGAAATAACAAGCCACCGCTGTTAAAAGAATAGAAACCCAGTTTCCGATGTTTAATGCTTTTTGTACTTGTGCTTCTTTAGCGTCATCACTAGAGATTTTCACTAGCATGGTTCCGATGATTGAGAATAAAATTCCAAAACCAGCGATTGCCATTGGTAATAAAATTGGTCCGATACCACCGAATGCATCTTCAATTTTGCCACCCATATCTTTAATTACATAATTTCCTAATACCATTGCAGCCAAAACGGTTGCCACATACGACCCGAACAAATCGGCACCCATACCGGCAACATCACCCACGTTATCACCCACGTTATCCGCAATTGTAGCTGGATTTCTTGGATCATCTTCTGGGATTCCTGCTTCAACTTTACCTACTAAATCCGCACCAACATCGGCAGCTTTGGTGTAAATTCCACCACCAACACGAGCAAAAAGAGCAATTGACTCAGCACCTAACGAGAATCCCGCTAATGTTTCAAGCACTACGGTCATCCCATCGGTATCCGTCCAAACACCACCCATAAAAGCGTGAAAGAAGATAATGAAAAAACCCGTTAAACCTAAAACTGCCAAACCAGCAACACCAAGCCCCATAACAGTACCACCACCAAAAGAAACTTTAAGTGCTTGTGGCAAGCTAGTTCGAGCTGCTTGCGTAGTTCTTACATTGGTTTTCGTAGCAATTTTCATCCCCATATTTCCTGCTAATGCCGAAAAGATAGCTCCAAAAATAAACGCTACCACAATTAGCAAATGCGTTTTTACGCCCGGAATAAAAGTAATTCCAGCAAGCACAACACTTGCAATAAGCACAAAAACTGCTAATAATCGGTATTCTGCTTTAAGGAAAGCCAAAGCACCTTCGTAGATATAATCTGAAATTTCTTTCATTTTACCATCTCCAGGATCTTGTTTTAAAACCCAAGCTCTTTTCATAAACATAAAAAGCAAACCGATAATCGCCATAACTATTGGCACATAAATCATCATTGATTCCATAAATTGTATTTTAGTTTTAGTTAAAAATTTGATGTAATATTACTAATTAAAAATTAAAAAGACAATTTTTTTTGAAAAAAAATTGTCTTTTAATAAAAATTAGCGTTTTAAGCACTTATAATTTCATAATTCCCATATTAAAAAGGGTAAAAACTTGCATGTCTACATTCTCCTGAATGGTTGCAGCCACAGATTTTCCTGCACCGTGACCTGCCTTAACATCAATACGGATCAATACAGGATTATCAGCAGTTTGTTTGTCTTGCAATTCCGCTGCAAATTTAAAACTGTGTGCTGGTACAACTCTATCATCATGATCACCCGTTGTAATTAAGGTTGCAGGATATTTTCCTCCCGTTTTCACATTATGCACCGGAGAATACTCTTTTAAATAGCGAAACATATCTTCGCTTTGTTCGGCTGTACCGTAATCATACGCCCAGCCAGCACCAGCAGTGAACGTGTGGTAACGAAGCATGTCTAAAACCCCAACAGCAGGAAGGGCAACTTTAATCAAATCTGGGCGTTGTGTTAGAACAGCACCTACAAGCAAACCACCGTTTGAACCTCCTTTTATTGCTAAATAATCTGAAGAAGTGTAGTTTTCTTTAATCAAAAATTCAGCTGCGGCAATAAAATCATCAAATACATTTTGTTTTTTGAGTTGTGTGCCGGCATCATGCCATTTTTTACCATATTCGCCACCACCTCTTAAGTTCGCCACCGCATAAATGCCACCGTTTTCTAGCCAAACCGCATTAGCAATGCTGAAACTTGGCGTTAAACTAACATTAAAACCACCATATCCGTAAAGCATCGTTGGGTTTTTGCCATTCATGACTGTCCCTTTTTTATAAGTTATAATCATAGGCACTTTTGTACCATCTTTTGAAGTATAAAAAACTTGTTTCGATTCGAAATTAGCACTATTAAAATCTACTTTTGGTTGTTGATATACGCTTGTTTTCCCAGATTTTGGATCAAATTGATACACTGATGAAGGCGTTACATAATTGGTAAACGAGAAATACAATTCCGTAGCTTTTTCTTTGCCACCGAAACCAGACGCTGTACCAATTCCAGGTAATGTAATATCGCGGACTAATTTTCCATTAAAATCATATTGTTTTATGAACGAAACCGCATCTTTCATGTAACTGGCAAACAAATAGCCACTTCCTGTAGTTGCTGCCAAAACATGTTCTGTTTCTGCGATGCAATCTTTCCAATGTTCTTGAGCTGGTTTAGCTAAATCGAAGGTAACAACACGTTTGTTTGGTGCCTTGTTGTTGGTTACCATAAAAATTTTAGTACCTATATTATGTAGTACATCATTGTCGAAATCATAACTTGCAACTACAGTTTTGATGCTACTATTTGGGTTTTTCAAATCTTTCACATATAATTCGTTTCCAGAAGTGGCATTTGCAGCAGTAATAAACAAATAAGCTTCATCTTCCGAAACGCCTCCGCCCACATATCGTCGTTTTAAATCACCACCAAAAATCAATTGATCCTTAGATTGAGGCGTGTTTAACTTATGAAAATATAATTTATGTTGGTCTGTTTTTGCCGAAAGTTCACTTCCTTTTGGTTTGTCATAACTGGAATAATAAAACCCCTCATTTTTATACCAAGAAATGCCACTAAATTTTACATCTACTAAGGTTTCACCAATTACTTTTTTGGTTGCAGCATCAAGTACAATCACTTTTCGCCAATCACTGCCGCCTTCAGAGATGGTATAAGCAACTAAACTTCCATCTTTTGAGAAATCTACACTTCCCAATGATGTTGTGCCGTCTTTTGAGAACGTGTTTGGATCCAAAAACACTTCTTCTTTGCCGTTTTTATCTTTTCTGTATAATACGGATTGATTTTGCAAACCATTATTTTTGAAAAAATACAAATACTTCCCTTCTTTAAAAGGTGCTGAAATTTTCTCATAGTTCCACAACTGTTCCATTCTGGTTTTGAGTTGGTTGCGATACGGAATTTGGTCTAAATACTTGTAAGTAACCACATTTTGGCTCTTTACCCAGTTTTCTGTTTCGGTACTTCTGTCGTCTTCAAGCCATCGGTAAGGGTCAGCAATTGAGTTACCAAAATAAGTATCGATTTGAGTTCCTTTTTTGGTTTCTGGGTACAAAATCGTTTTTTGTGCATTCATAGTAAAACTACAAACAATAGCGGTTAGTGTTATTGTTGTTCTCATTAAAAATTGATTAAAAAGGTTAGCAATAGCATTCTTGGAATGATTTTTGGGAAGGCTAATGGAACAAAGATATTTATTTGAATTTTAAAAAAATGTTAAAACTAAAAAGAATGCACATTTTTTCGGAAATTTTTAAGAAAGGGTGTATTTTTGGGTTTCAAATTTAGTAATTTTGCAAAAATCGTGCATCCGAAAATTAAATCGCTTGTTCTACAAATAGTAATTAAAATCCGTAAAAAAACATGAAATTAAAAATTAGTTGTCTGTTCCTCATTCTGTCTTCATTTGTTTTTTCACAAGAAAACAATGGCTTGATTTTTGTTCAAAAGGGCAAAAAACAAGTGGTTCGCGATAGTCTTTCAGTGATTCAATTGGACAGAAGTCCATTTTCGATACAATTTAATGGTAAAAAGTACGATTCCGAGCATTTTTATGCTACACAAATAGCTGTTGTGTCATCTCAGGCGGCCATTTTTCAAGCACGAATAGGTCAAAAAACCGAGGCTATCCCCTATTTTGAACCCGGAACAGGAATGGCACCGAACCAGAATAATATGTATAATACTATGATTGTTAGTGATTTAGCCCATCATTATCTGTTTTATGAAAATGAAACCGAAAAGAGGGCCTATTTGGTTAGTCAAAAAGAGGCAAGCCTTCAACTCGAATGGAAAATCCAGAATTGTTATTACGAAGGAAAAGATTACACATTTGAAGAATTACCAGCAAAAAGTTTGTATTTAATTTTATTTTCGGATCAAAATTTAGATGAAACCATCAACAAAGGAGAACTCACCATTGTAAAAATGCAGTTTAAAGAGAAGTAATTTTTTTTGGAGCTATTTTTTTTACTACATTTTTATTAAGAAGTTTGTAGTATTGTTATTAATTTCTATATTTGCAATCAATCGACGGGAGTTTATAAAAATTATATAAATTTGTGTTGAAATGTTTCTTGTGCGATATTTTATAGAAAAAAACAGAAAAATGAATATTGAAGTTTCGAATAATTTTAAAAAAATGACAACAAAAGCAATCATTTCAATTGCTTTATTTTTAATAGTTTATATTTTGCTTTTATTTTTAGCAATAGGTTTAA
>Ga0247722_10001576_pt1 | contig 12492 bp, 8 predicted proteins | sample MSEWelMarce3H_FC_FD_189094 | JGI IMG/M metagenome (GOLD analysis project Ga0247722, IMG submission 189094) | Subsurface sediment microbial communities from gas well in West Virginia, United States - MSEEL Well Study Marcellus 3H_FC | ecosystem: Environmental > Terrestrial > Deep subsurface >... | reverse complement strand
CGACGAAATCAAGAAATCTCTCGGAAATACAATAATTGATATCAACGATGATGACACATCGGATACTGATGGAGAAGACATCGATACAGTCTTTGGCGTGGATGCACGTCAAAAACACTTATTGTCTGGTGCGTCAGTTTTACCGCTTCAAACAAAAGAACAGTCCGAGCTGGAACGTCGGCAATATAAACCAAATCCGGCAGCAGACCTCTGGATTCAGAAGTATCTCCGGAATAAGTATTTCAATTTCATAGACAACGAGGGGTCGAGTGACGGATTTTTCGCAGTTATTCGTGACGCACTTCTCACACAAGGACGCACAACCACGATACTTGAGCTTCGAAAACAGCTTGCAGATGAAGTCAGCGATGAAGTATTCCGTGCTTATCGAGAGAAATTTGCGTTGTATCACAACCTCACTCGAACACAGACGCGCGAGACAAAAGAGCTAGTGAATAATTACAACGATGTGAAACGTAGGATATCTTCAATACATGACCGGGCACAGCAACAGTTGATGATTTCTGGCGCAAAGAAAATGGTACTCGAACATAACCTGAAGCATGATGAAATGAAATATACGAAGCTTTTGGCAGGACAATATGATTACATGCGAGAGGTGCGTTCGGCCGAACAATTAAAGGAGCGTATGATGACCTCTCTTTATTGGCCTGATGCATGGGCCATCGCCACGATGGAACGCGTATTAAATATGAAGTTTATTGTCTTTTCGAGAGATGCATATGAATCCGGTGATATTGATAACGTCCTGCAGTGTGATAACGGGGCTGGAATCGAATCTATCGACTCGAGTATTCGCAAACGCGGCGTATTTGAACCGACTGCGTATATTTTGGTCGGAAAGGACGTTTCTCTCTCTCTGCCGACAGGCGGTCCGCGTAGTCCGCGTAATAAGCGAAACCCCCCCAACTCGAAATTGACGACTTACAATTTAATAACATATAAAACACACGGTGTTCTTGCCTTTTCAGAACTACCTTATGATATTAAACTACTCGTTACGACGAAATGTTTGGAAACCCAATCTGGCGCATTCTGCCTTATTCCGCAATTCAAACTCTTCCAACGCGAACTCGGAATACGTGTGAATGAAATACCAAATGAGAGCCTAGACGATTTATTAGAGGAAGTTCATATGGACTCTGCGTCATCTGGTGCCTCCCACCACAGAACGAATGGTGTACATTTATATACGCCAGACATTCTATTCCAGTTTTATTCGAACTCTAATCCTAACGCACTTCCGGGAACGGGCGCGGGTGAGAAAATACCGGAGACAGAGAAAATTCATTTTCATAAACTTTCGACGTTCGATAACTGGCGACGCAAATTGTCGAATTCATGGAATGAGCCATTTATGTTAGACAATCATACATGGCAAAGCGTAGAGCATTATTATCAAGGCAGTAAATTCAAGAACAATAACCGCGAATTTTATTTGAAATTCTCTCTAGACTCTAGGTCAGAATTATCATCTGACCCGGTTCTTGCAAAAGCGGCAGGTAGTAAAAACGGGAAACTGAATCACAATACGATTATCCGTGCGACTCGGATAGCGATTGACCCGGATTTTTTCAATCATGGGCGCAGCGAGCGAGAGATGGAAAATGCGACATTTGCGAAATTCTCTCAGAACAAGAACCTGAAGGACTTATTATTGGCGACTCGGAATGCTAAATTAGTTCATTACCAGAGAAGTGCTCCACCGGAGATATACCATCATCTGATGCGTGTTAGGCATAAATTACGCACAGGCGCGGGGGCTTAACACGCACGCTGACTATTTCAGCAGACGCTGACTATTTCAGCAGACGCTGAAATACGTCGTAAAGAACCCCTGCAGTACCGCAAAAATGAACATAATTACGATAATACGCACCCAGTCTGTTTCGGATGGATTTGTAAAGTGAAATCCCGCTACGCTATTGCCGTTGGCACCGACCTCGCTGTTGTTGTTGTGATATTTACCAATATTATAATGGATTACATTTTCGATGAGATTCAGCACGATAAACACTATAAAAGAAAACGCGAAAATGTGAAGCGTTCCTGGCTTGAAGTATTTCTTGAAAATGAGTTCGAACATATTATATTATACCTATAATATAATATCCAAAGATGTGGATCGAAGAAGAAATACAGAAAGACGCAACCGAAATACAACATTCAATATATGAACTTGCGAGAGATTATAACGCACAATCGATACGTAGTGTCCGATCCCGAATAACCGAAAAAAAGGAGAGCACTACAGAATTTTTTAAAAATATGTATGAAACGCTACGAAAAGCAGAGTATGATATTTATAGACAGTTCGCTACGATTGAGTCACCGTCGTCCGACACAAGCACCAGTAAATATTTAACACATGAATTCACCGAAATAAAGAATTCAGCGAACGATTTACCGCATCCGCGTATATTATCGGAACTTCAGAGAGATTATGATAGACTACGTGGTCAAACTGGACATAATACCGATAGTGAAAATAATCGGTATATTCCGTATAAAGTATATAGTTACATCCGTGAGAAATCAGAGTATTGTATTCGATTTAAAGCTCATATCAACGGAAGGGCCGTTTCACTTTATTTCATAACATTTCCGGAATCACATATTTCGATATGTAGTAAAACAACACCGTCCTCGTATTTATGCGCGGGGGAAATCGCGATGTATCAAGTTTATGCATATAAAGTATTCATATGGTTATCGATTATATCCCGACTGGCGAATAAAGAGTGTTCAGAAAAACTAGATGTGTATTTTTATATGACACCATTCAAAAAAGAACGGCCACATCACGGAGGCGGCAATCTCTCCGCGATGCATGTGAATACCGGTCTTACGCGAAATTGCGAGACGCATGGCGAAATCATCGTGTATCGCACCGAGGAATGGTTCAAGGTGTTTATTCACGAATCGATGCACAATTTCAATATGGACTTCATCGAAATGGAATTACATGAGGCGAATGAGAGACTTCGTCAGGCATTTTGTATTCCGCATGACGACGTCCTACTTTTTGAATCGTATACGGAAGCATGGGCAAGAATTATTACTATTATGATTGACACATATTTTAATAAAGACGCATCATCCACCGCCAATATAGCGGATACCCGCGTGCGTTTTATACGTACGGTTCGAGAGAAATTGGCAAATAACGCGTTATTTCATGTATATCAAGCTGTAAAGGTACTTGATATTATGAATTTGAAATATTCGGAAATCACGGTCCTAACGACGGAGAATATGGAAGTGTGTCGAAAACGATACAAGGAGGATACGAACGTTTATGCGTATTATATACTTGGCGGTATTCTCTCAGCATATGCGCTACCATTTGTTTGCTGGTGCTGTGATAACAATAAAGGTCATGGTCGCGATAGAGGAATTCAGGCGATACGTTTCTCATGTAGTAGCAATAATCTAAGTCGTTTTGTTGATTTTATTTGTCGTGCGTCGAGAGATCCGGTATTGTTGAATATGATTTCATTTATAGAGTCGTCGTCGTCGTCGTCGTCGTCTAGTAATACAAAACAAGGCGCTATTCTCAAAAAAACGATGCGAATGACACCGGATTGATTTTAGGATTACAACATGAGTAAAATTGAATATAAATCTATTATGATTGTTTATATATATATCGTGTTTCTACATAGTAATGCCACACCATACTACTTTCCCTCAAACCTCGTTTGGAAAACTTGTTTCGCTTTCGGTGGACAACTCCAAATCTTATACACAAGAACTGCCACCGTCGTCCCGGTCGACTTCTCCCCCCCCGCTTATACCAATTGCTGCTGCAGCGTCTATGAATAACCACGACGACGACAGCGAGGAGAAGACGATGCTTTGGCATAATGTGGCGACGTTATTTTCCAAACTCGACAATATTGAAAGTGAGCTTGAAAAACAGAGACATGATGATACTGCGCGCTGCACTGATGAGGTATATCAAGAATTACAACAGGTTAATGGCAATATTACACAAGTCCAAACTGAATTCAACGATATGCTTATGAAGCATGTTCGCAAGCTCAGAAAATATGTGAATGATAAATGTGAGAAAGTGCGCGCATCGGTGTCTTATAGTTCATACGACGCGGATAATGAAGTTTTCGCTTATGTCAATAAGACACGAGATGATTTCGAATCAAGAACCACGAAAATGGAACACGAACTCGCCGGTCTCAAAATGGAAATTGTACAACTGAATGAAACATATAACCAAGATTTTGAGCTGTTCATCGAGCGCGAGAATGATATGATGGCGAAGTTGGACGCAGCCGTGAAAATGAACGAGGCAACCAATAATCGGATGAAAGATATGGAGGAATTCTTCATGAGGCAAATTCAGCAGACGCGAAATTATGCGGATACTCACGTCGCAGGCGACCTTCGCGAAGAGTTCTCGACCGCGATCTGCCGTGAGATTACATTTGAAAGCAAAGTGAGCGCCCAACTCGTTCAAAGTGTGAATGATGAATTGACCGGTCTCATTACTAGGTCGAATGAGTATCATTCCGCTCGATATTTTGGAACGGTTGAGGAAATGAATCAGTTACGCGAGACGTGCCAGACTCTAAAACAAAGCATCGGGATGGTAGATGATGAATTATCCTATACGAAAGAGAATCTCCAGCTCATGAGAGATGATGTTTATTATGAATTGGATCGGGATTATTACGACTTGAAGGATTATGTCAAGCGCAGAGTCAATCATCATAACAAACACGATCACAAGTCTCAGGCGCAAGAAGATGTTGGTACTACGTTGTTAATTGACGAAAATAATGTACAAGCGACGAACGATGCTACTACACAAGCAGTCGTTGCCGCAGAACCGCTTGAAAATGATGATAATGTCGTCATAATTGATGAGAACATGGTTATTATTGACGGTGAAGTTCAACAAACATAAATACGCCGCCGCGCATCTTTCCCGCCCTTATGAATAAAATTGAATGAATATATATTTTTTATGTTAAGTTGTATCTTCACATAAAAGTAGAGAATGGGCATTCGTAATTTGAACAGATTTATACAACATAAATGCCCCGATGCGGCATCGCGTGTTCATTTAAGTGATTTTTCCGGAAAGAAAATTGCGGTAGATACCAGCATTTACATGTACCGGTATTCCGGCGAAGGAGCGTTATTAGAGAATATGTATTTGATGGCATCTGTGTTTCGACATTATAATATTCACGCGGTGTTTGTGTTTGATGGACCACCCCCTCCCCAAAAAACGGATCTAATAGAAATACGGAAAAAAAAGAAAGATGCGGCAAAAAAGCAATACGATGCGCTTCTTACATTTTCGAAAGATAAAAGGGACGCATCGGGATGTGAAATAACAACAACCGAATTGGACGATATCGAAGATACAATGCGCGAACTAAAAAAGCAATTCGTTCGTTTGCGTGATTGTGATATCTCCGACGTGAAAGAATTGCTTGTCAGTTTTGGGTTTGCGACAATCGACGCCGAAGGCGAAGCTGATGCACTGTGTGCAAAATTATCAATAAAAAGGCGCGTGGATGCATGCTTGAGTGATGACACCGACATGTTTGTTTATGGCTGCCCGATTGTGTTGCGTAATATCAGTCTGTTGAATCATTCTGTGGTAAGTCACAGTACGTCTGAAATTTTGAAAACATTATCTCTCACGCAACAGGAGTTCAAAATGATGTGTGTTGTTAGCGGAACTGATTATTCGCAAACGTCGTCGGAACCGGTGGACGCATCATCGATCGCGGCGTATGTATCACCCGACGCGGCTTTCAAAAAGCTAACTAAATTCAAGACACTCACGCCAAAAGAGACGAAAATATATCACGAAAGTGGAGGTGGGTTTTATGATTGGTTTGCTAGGGATCAGATATCGCCGGACCATAAACAGACAGCAAGCGCAATCACATATATATCAAATGAAGCTATGTTTGATATCACGACGGATTCTGATAAAAAATACAAACAACTCGTTGTACTGAATCGAGACAATATTCAAAGGAAACGAATCGTCGAAATTATGATGAAAGAAGACTTTATATTCATCGAGTCAGCACCAAGTGACGAAGTGATTATTCATTCACTTTCATCCGGAGATGGTTCGCTAACTTCGTCGCCTGTATATGGAACGGAAGGGGGGCAAATCCCCGACAAACAAGTCTACTCGGGAATGAAGTATACGGTGTAAGAAAAGTATTTGAATTATAATGACATAAATGAACATAATATGCTTTTTATTATTTTCATTAGATATAGTGTTTTTAAGCCTTGACAGCAGCTCCACCGACGGCAGGGGCGGGGGTAGACTTGGCAAAGTGAGCCGCCATGTACTTCTGAAGATTGAAGTAAGTAAGCTCCTCGCCCTTCTTCAGCTTCAACAACTTAAGAAGCTTGGCATCAGGGTTAATCTTACGGCCGTTGTCCTTATCCTGCAGACTCTGGGCGCGGATGTAGGCGTTAACCTCGCGAGTAACCTCAGTACGGGCAAGAACGCTACCCTCTGGCTTTCCCAAGAAAGCAGCCAACTCGTTGGAGATAAGAGTGGGCTTCACAAACCCAGAAGGTGCGCGATTGACGTTGGTCTTACGACGCTTGTTGGCCTTATTCGCGGCACGCAGCTCACGAGCATGCTGACGCTTCAACTCATTCACCTCTGAACGGATAGAGGCAAGAACAGCTTGGGCGCTCTGAAGCTTGGTCAGAACGCTAGCGTAAAGAGCGGTGCTAACAGCACCATCGACCTCGGCGACAGCAGTAGGAGCCTCGGCGCCATCAACGACGGGAGCGGCGGCGACCACAGGGGCCGACTCAACGACGGCCTTAGAGGCCTTGGGGGTAGAAGGAGCCTTGGTGGCCTTAGCAGCAGCAGCAGCAGGAGCGGCGGCGGCGGGAGTAGAGGTTGCGACAGAGGCAGCGGAAGAAGAAGAAGACTTGACCATTTGTATCGGTTATACACATATGAATAAAGTCTTTTTAAGTTGTTTTTAACAGCATATTCAGAGCGGGATATATTAACCGATTGAAATCGGATTGCGTTTAAAATGCGAATTAAACAACAGCTTCATACAACCATGGCAACGCATTACGCGCATCTTGGTTTACGATTGTAAGAGTTGCTAATATATAAAATGCACCGAGACACTGATCTTCTCTAGAAGCTCCGCGGCGCGTCATACGGTCAATTACAGAAACACAGATGGTTCGAATTTCTGCATAGGTGAGTAATGTAATCACATTTAAATTTACGTGCGAATTATGTAAAAGGAATGGATTTCCATGTGGAGGACATATGCGTTCTTTCATTTCTTGAGATAAGTTGGCGCGATAATACCAAATGTCATGAATATTTCGAATAAACCGTATGAGTTCATCCCGCTGCAATACAATAAACCAATCCGAATCCGAGTAATTTCCAAGTGTATTGATGTGTTGGAATAAATCCACGATGAATAATTCTTCTTGTTTCTCTCGTGATATAACAGGAACTCCGCTCGCCAAAACATTCGTATATCCCGATTGTTCATGATTATTCTCTGCGTCTTCATCGTCCAATTTTACTGATACACGAAACCCCATTAACGATCCATAGATGAGTTTTTCATATACATTTTTGATGACACTTGAAGAAATAATATTTCGATTATATGGGTTTGTGATTGTTGGATATGAAGTAATAATCAGATGAAATATGGAGGCAATATGAAACCCGTAAATTTTATTATCACTATCAAGATATGTGAATAATTCCATCGGTTTTATACTTGATAGCCTGTCAAATGTATAGAAGTCTGTATCATTTACACAATTTGATATATGTAAATATCCAGGGCCACATAATTTTCGATATTTGTGCGACAAAAATGTTTTGAAATTACGCTGTATTCTTATAATAAAATAAGTCTGCTTTAAAAAGGTATATATTCGTTGAGTCAAATCGTGTTTTGTGCCGGATTTTTTGATGCCGTAGTGCGCGCATAACGCGCGTAGTTCAGCAAGACTGTATTTGGCATTTTTCATTTTTTCGTATTCAACTGGTTTTAATATAATAAGGTTGGTCGCATTTTCCTCCTCGGCTGTAATATGTTTAGGCGATTCGGGTTCACCATCGACGAGTGTCGCTGATGAAGTGATTTTCATTTTTTTACGTGTTTTTATAGTACTATCCGAATTATTACTAGTATTTACATGTGGCGTTGATGGAGCAGATGAATGGGTCGGTGTTCCACTTAAATAATAAGAAATAATCATTAATTCGGTTGGATGGTTAGTCGCAGAGTGTGGTTCATTCAACGCTTGTTGTCGTTTTAGTTTTACCTTCCGAGAATAATGTTTGTATGGATTATCATATAAACTATAAGGAAGTAATAGGGAATATAATTTTTGAGTTTCTTGTCGGTTACCGATGCGAGGGGATTGAGTAGCGAGTGCTGATGACATTATAAATATATATTATTACCATATAATGTTTATTATCTTTTAGAGTTATGCAAAGATGGACATAAAGATATTTTATTAATCTATATTATAACTGCTATTTCATGCGTATTTCGTCGTCGGTGCTTTTTTGCATTCTGTCGGTATCTCTCGTAGCTGGGGTTACGATACTTGAAGTTCCTACTACATCGGACGTCCAACCAACCGATGAGACGTCATATGCTGGAAACGAGAATCTATTGCTTCAGCCGATTGAGCCAGTTGTAGAGACCGATGAAGAATTATCTGGACGAAGATTATTACGGGTTTTACCGAGGGTAATTCATAGGATTTTTGTTCCACCTAAACCTGCCCCTAGGCCTGCTCCTGCTCCGGCTCCTAAGCCAATCGCTAGGCCGGCTCCTGTTCCGGCTCCGAAGCCCGTTATCGTTATTCGGCATGCGCCGAAGCCTGTCGCTAGGCCTGTTATTGTTATTCGGCATGCGCCTAAGCCAATCGCTAAGCCAATCGCTAAGCCAATCGCTAAGCCACTCGCTAAGCCAATCGCTAAGCCAATCGCTAAGCCAATCGCTAAGCCAATCGCTAAGCCTGCTGCTAAGCCTGCTCCGATCATTCCAGTTAAAATAACGGCGAAGGCTTCGCCGGTTGTAGTTGCACCGGTTCTTGTCGTAAAGCCGGTTCCTACTCCTGCCCCCGCCATTTCAGTTCCTATTTTTTTTACTTGCGATAACGAATTTGATATGTATGTCAACGGAAATAAGGTCGGTCGCGGTACAAGCTGGACCACTACGTATAATTTTTCTCCTATCGTTAAGTCAGGTGACGTTATTGCTATTGATGGTGTTGACCAGGGTGGTCCTGCTGCGTTTATTGGTGTTTTCGGTGGAAAGCCGACTAAGCCTTCTGATTGGCGTTGTTCCACTAAGGAAAGCACCGGATGGACTTTGAATCATTTTGATGATTCGTCATGGTCTAGACCTGTTAGTTATGGAAGAAATTCTGACAATAATATTTGGCGTTCTGTTGGCGGAGGATCGCGCCCAAACATTCCTGCTGACGCCGAGTGGTTATGGACAAGTGATAATAACAATCACAATCGTGTGTTTTGCCGCTATTTCATGACTCCCGCCCCGGTCGCTGCTCCTGTCGCGGTCGCTGCTCCTAAGGCTGCTCCTGCTCCTGTCGCGGTCGCTGCTCCTAAGGCGGTTCCTGCCCCGGTCGCTGCTCCTAAGGCTGCTCCTGCTCCGGTCGCGGTCGTCGTCGCTACCAAACAATCCGTAATCGATGAAATCATCAGTGCAAATTCTAAGGCCAACATTAAGCTCACTAAATTTCAGGAAAAGCTTTTGTCTTTGATGAAGGAAACAAGCGATGAGCAAGTGAAAGTCGAAACCGAAAATCGTAATAATTTCAACGGCGTTAGTGTTACTCTTCAGAATGAACAGGTTCGTCTTGAAACCGCACGCGCCACCATGAAAAAACTCTACGATGAGACCGATAAACTTAATATTACCATCCAGAAACATTATAAGAAACTTATCGCAGATACGAACTATCTTCAATCTCTCGACACGATGCGTCCTGCTTTCTTGAAATCTCTCGGAGAGCTTGCCGCTCATATTCAGTCAGTCAAGACTGTTGTTGATAACAAAATAGTGAAGGATGAATATAAGGATGAAATGGTTCGGCTTCTTACCGGTATTCATTTTAATACTCATAATATCTCTGGATATGTCGCTACTGCTTTTATTAATCATTATAATAAATATAAGAACCTGATTCAAAAAGAGAACATCGAATACTCCTCCGAGTTCAGACGTCTTAATTTACTCGCGAATGATTACAAGATTCAGGTACAGAAGACCGCCGATATTGAGAGAGAGCGCGTGCGTCTTCAGGATATTCTCTCGAAAATGAGGGTTTCACTCAATCTCTCGGTAACACAGCGTGAAGAGTTTGATATGTTGATGAAGGCGGTTGTTTCTATTTTTGATAGAAAGCGGTGCTAGTTGATCGGGTGCTCGGCTGCTACATCGCTCAACGGCGGAGCCGCACCGCGATTACGCAACCTCGCGCTGACGCCGCTCAATATCAGCGGGAATAGTGTGAGTGTAATGGGGGGTTACAGTACCCCCCCCGCCGCCGTAAGACTTAACCGGCGAAGCAGCGAACGAGAGAAGTCGCGGAAGCGACGTAACGAGTGAGCAAGAGTATATATTGACGGAGAATGTAATGAATATCAATCCCCGTCAATTCCCACCTACGGTCTAGTCTTACGGTCTAGTCTTACGGTCTAGTCTTACGGTCTAGTCTTACGGTCTAATCTTACGGTCTAGTCTTACGGTCTAGTCTTACGGTCTAATCTTACGGTCTAGTCTTACGGTCTAGTCTTACGGTCTAGTCTTACGGTCTAGTCTTACGTCGATATCGAGCGGCGTCAGCGCGAAGTTATGAAGTCGCAGAACGGCTCCGCCGTGGAGCGACGGAGTAACTGAGCAATTAGTATTCGAATTCCTATATACAACAAAAAAATTGATTTAAACATTCACATAGAATACATATATCATCGTTCAACGCATCTTATCGTTCGTTCTACTACCCCGCTCTTACTTATTACAATGGCTTCTGAAATGGTTATCCCCGGCTCTTCTTTCAATCCTCATTCTGACATTAAATATACGAAACCCAAGGTTAATTCCGTAGGTGGCCGCAGTATCGGCATCGTGAATTCAAAGACCAGTACAGTTCTCAATCTGTCTTCTCCCCTCATGCTTACGTGGGGCGTTCAATCATTCACCGACGACAAGAGCGGTAAGGTAAGTTATGATCTCGCACTCCAGTTCCCTAGTGAGGGATTTGAGACGCCCGCTGCAAAGAAGTTTCTCGAGAATATGACGGCATTCGAGAAGAAAATCAAGGAGGATGCAATCACGTACTCAAAGGAGTGGTTCAGCAAGCCTAAGATGACAAGCGATGCGGTGGACGCGCTCTGGACCCCAATCCTCAAATACCCCAAGAACAAAGACACTCTTGAAGCGGATTTGACTCGCGCTCCTACTCTGAAGGTGAAATTGCCCTTCTGGGATGGCGCTTGGAAGGAATTGGAGCTCTATGATGTTGATATGCAGCCGGTCTTCCCCGACCCTATGAATCCTTCGTTGTCTCCTCAGGATCTGATTGCGAAGGGAAGTCACATCGCTGTGTCGATTCAGTGCGGTGGTATTTGGTTCGCAAATGGCAAGTTTGGCGTGACTTGGAAGCTGTTTCAGGCGATTGTGAAGCCCAAGATGTCGCTCAAAGGCAGGTGCCACATCAAGCTGGATGATGATGAGAAGACCAAGATTGTCTCACAAGTTGTACCGACTGACGTTGACGGAGACGGTGACGGTCACGACCATGACAACGAGTCTGCTATCATCGAGGATGATGAAGAAGACGTTCCTGCGCCGACTCGCACTCAGTCGTCGGCGCCTGTTGTTACGAAAGCGGCACCCCCCGTCGTCGTCGCCACGGCCTCCGCTGGAGGTGATGCGGCATCAAAGAAGAAGATTGTTCGTAAGGTCTAAATTATAAGGATCGGAACGGATATTCAGATGAATACTCGTCTATAAGACACAGGTAAGCCCAAACGCACACGCGTGTATGTATTTAGTACAATAATCTCATTATACGAAAACAGGTGATATCATTTTTTTTTACGTTGTTGTTAAAAAATTGAAATACTAATACGAGATAATACTATATACAGAAACGAGACAAAAATATGCTAGGATATTCAATCAAGGGGATCACCGGACGGTCAGTTTTGTTACTCCCGTTCATCTATTTAGGACAGAAGATTTCAGTAGTAAGTTCAAACGTATTCACAAATGTTGATTCCACAAAAACAGAAAGAAGCCAAAACGACAAAAACAACAAAATGCGGGAAGCAATCATCTCGGCGATTATCAACAATCATGTGCCATCCGCATATTACCTCACGGAGAGATGGCGTAATTTGAAACACGCAGTGGTCGGGTT
>Ga0247722_10001575_pt1 | contig 12498 bp, 14 predicted proteins | sample MSEWelMarce3H_FC_FD_189094 | JGI IMG/M metagenome (GOLD analysis project Ga0247722, IMG submission 189094) | Subsurface sediment microbial communities from gas well in West Virginia, United States - MSEEL Well Study Marcellus 3H_FC | ecosystem: Environmental > Terrestrial > Deep subsurface >... | reverse complement strand
TTGCTGCTTAGAGGACACAAGCCGATTTCTGAACTGTTTTAACTATTCTCCTTTCCACAAATTTTCCCCACTACAAGATGTAAAAATGAATTTTTGAACTATTTCTAAATTCTTCATAAAAAACTAACTAAGGATGTCAAACATTATTATGGATTTAACCAAAATTTCAGAAGAAATACTCACGTCAGCCATGGTTTTAACTGCAATGGACGAACTGCAAAAAGTGACGGCAAAAAAGTGAACTAGCAACGCAGTGTTGACCGGAGTTCACATGGAAATAAATGAAAATATTCACATTCAATTAAAACGACTTTTAAAATAATTGTAGTTTATTTCCTAAAATTATAAAATTTTTAATAACGCTTTCTATAACTCAAAACGAAATAAAAGTCTAATATTTGTTGCCCGACAACGCGGACGGTACGTGGTTTTGTTAATAAAGGGAGGTGATTTTTTAGCTTACTTTAGAGGTCTCTACCATCTCATCGTTCTCTTTTTCTAGACGGGCTCTCTCTGTACCCGTCTTTTTGTGAACTTCGGCAGCAGTTTATCCAATATCATCGAAAATGGTAAAGAATTCCAGATTTTAATAACATCATTGTAATTTTAGTGTGACGGTGGTTTTATTGATCGGCAGAAATATTCTCGACAGGGTCTTGTCGTTACGTTATTATTAATGCAGTATCCGTGCCCTCATGACTTGGGTCTTGACACGTTGGAAAGAAAGATGGGGAAGATAACGGGTTTATACAATTGACATTGTGATATCTTTGTCTTGTCGTATTCTTCAGACATTTTGATTATTTCTTTGTAAATTTTAGTCGCAGAGTAAAAACTTTGACTAGATACAGTGTACCAGGTACACTTTTCCGGTATTTGGTTGATGGGTGTCCCGGTTAGCGTACCGTATTAAGCTGACAGTTGTAAGAAGTTGTTTAAAGTAGTAATAGGGATATGGTAAATCTTTTCGTTCTTGGTTAAGATAAATTAATAATGTTATTTTCTTCATTTTCACAGGTGAACTTCACAGTAGATGAAATTCGTGTCATGATGGACAAGAAGAGGAACATCCGTAACATGTCTGTCATTGCTCATGTTGACCATGGAAAGTCTACATTGACAGATTCTTTGGTTGGCAAGGCTGGCATCATCGCTGGAGCTAAGGCTGGTGAAATGCGCTTTACTGATACCCGTAAAGATGAACAGGAGCGTTGTATTACCATCAAGTCCACTGCTGTGACCATGTACTTTGAGCTAGCTGAGAAGGATTGTGCTTTCATCACCAACCCTGAACAGCGTGAATCCACTGAAAAGGGCTTTTTGATCAACTTGATTGATTCACCTGGTATGAATCATTCGATTGGTATTGTTTCATTAACTTGTACTAATATGTTGTGTAAATAATAGGTCACGTTGACTTTTCATCTGAGGTAACGGCTGCTCTCCGTGTAACTGACGGAGCCTTGGTCGTCGTCGATTGCGTTTCTGGTGTCTGTGTGCAGACCGAGACTGTATTGCGTCAGGCTATCGGTGAACGTATTAAGCCTATCCTCTTCATGAACAAAATGGACCGTGCGCTCCTTGAGCTCCAGCTTGACCAGGAAGCTCTTTACCAAACTTTCCAGCGTATTGTTGAAAACGTCAACGTCATTGTTGCTACTTATGCTGATGATGACGGTCCCATGGGTGAGATTAGCGTTGACCCAAGCAAGGGTAGCGTTGGTTTCGGCTCCGGTCTGCACGGCTGGGCTTTTACCCTGAAGCAGTTTGCTGAGATGTATGCCGACAAGTTCAAGATTGACACCATCAAGCTGATGAACCGGTAAGTTAAAAAAAAAAAGTCTGTCGCCCGATGTAAGCAATACTATAACCAATTGTACTTGATAGCTTGTGGGGAGAGAACTTCTTCAACCCTACCACCAAGAAATGGTCCAAGTCTAAGGATGCTGACAACAAACGTTCTTTCAATATGTATGTGTTGGATCCCCTTTACAAGGTAGTAATCCTACTGCCCTATGGGTTTACTAATTGTTGTGATGATAAACACAGACCTGTACTGATCATGTTGAGGAAGCAAGTTTTATAACTGACTCATATGTACATGCCAAGATTGACCAGTTTATGGTAGTGTTTAATTTAATTTATTATTTTAAAGGTTTTCGATGCTATCATGAACTACAAAAAAGACGAAACCGATTCTCTGTTGACCAAGTTGGGCATTAAGTTGACCTTGGAAGATCGTGACAAGGATGGCAAGAACTTGCTGAAAGGTTTGTTGATTTAAATTCCATGTCTGGCCGTGATCTAACTTTTCGAATTTTAGCCGTCGTTCGTCAGTGGCTTCCTGCTGGAGAGACTTTACTTCAGATGATTGCCATCCACTTGCCATCACCCGCCGTGGCTCAGAAATACCGTACGGAGATGTTATACGAAGGTCCTTTGGATGATGAATCCGCTGTCGCCATGAAGAACTGTGACCCCAATGGTCCTCTTATGATGTACGTTTCCAAGATGGTACCAACCACCGATAAGGGTCGTTTCTACGCCTTCGGACGTGTCTTTGCTGGCAAAGTCTGCACTGGCATGAAGGCCCGTATCATGGGCCCCAACTACGTTCCCGGCAACAAGGCCGACTTGTACGAGAAGGCTATCCAGCGTACTGTACTCATGATGGGTCGTTTCGTCGAGGCCATTGAAGATGTTCCTTGTGGTTAGTGACGTGTTAGATTTGGACATCAGGATTGGTTCAATTTATTTTATCCCTATAGGAAACATTTGTGGTTTGGTTGGTGTTGATCAGTTCTTGGTCAAGACTGGCACCATCTCGACCTTCAAGGATGCTCATAATTTGCGTGTCATGAAGTTCTCCGTTTCACCTGTCGTGCGTGTTGCCGTTGAGCCTAAGAATCCCGCTGATCTTCCCAAATTGGTATTTATTTTAAAGTAAATTTCTTTTGGGTTGCTTCCATCAACAATTTATTATTCTAGGTTGAAGGTCTGAAACGTTTGGCCAAGTCCGATCCCATGGTCCAATGTATCATCGAAGAGTCTGGAGAACACATTGTCGCTGGAGCTGGTGAACTTCACTTGGAAATTTGCCTTAAGGTGGGGTCTTATTTTTTTTTTTTTAAGGTGGTTTTGTTATCTAGTGTTGTATTGAAATTTTTCTGCAGGACTTGGAGGAGGACCATGCTTGCATCCCGCTTAAGAAGTCTGACCCTGTCGTTTCCTATCGTGAAACAGTTTCGGAAGAATCTGACCAGGTCTGTCTGTCAAAATCTCCAAACAAGCACAATCGTCTATACATGAAGGCTGTCCCCATGCCCGATGGTTTGGCTGAAGATATCGACAAGGGAGACGTCAACGCACGTGACGACTTCAAGATTCGTGGTCGTTATTTATCTGACAAATATGAATATGATGTGACTGAAGCCCGTAAGATTTGGTGCTTTGGACCCGACACTACTGGACCTAACCTTCTCATCGACGTTACAAAGGGTATATACCACATACGTTCCCAGTTGGGCTTTTGATGACATCTCCGTTTTAGGTGTTCAATACTTAAACGAAATCAAGGATTCGGTTGTTGCCGGTTTCCAATGGGCTACCAAGGAGGGTGTTCTCTGTGACGAAAACATGCGTGGTGTTCGATTCAACATTCATGATGTCACCCTGCACGCTGATGCTATCCATCGTGGTGGTGGCCAGATCATTCCTACTGCTCGCCGTGTCTTCTACGCTAGTGTTTTGACGGCTGCACCTCGCTTGATGGAACCTGTCTACTTGTGCGAGATTCAGTGCCCTGAGAATGTGAGTGGTAAATTGTATGTGTTGGTTGTTGCAAGTGTGTAACCTAAATGTTTTTGTAGGCCGTCGGTGGTATCTATGGTGTGCTCAATCGTCGTCGTGGACACGTTTTCGAAGAGTCCCAAGTTGCCGGAACTCCCATGTTCGTTGTCAAGGCATACTTGCCTGTCAATGAATCTTTCGGTAGGTTGATTTGTTTTCTCTTACTCGTGTACCAGGATTTAAACTTGGCCTGGTTTGACAATAGGTTTCACCGCTGACTTGCGTAGTAACACTGGTGGACAGGCTTTCCCTCAGTGTGTCTTCGACCATTGGCAGATTCTTCCCGGAAATCCATTCGAGGCAACAACAAAGCCTGGTCAGGTCGTCACCGATACGCGCAAACGCAAGGGCTTGAAGGAAGGAATCCCTGCTTTGGATTCATACCTCGACAAGCTATAAAGAAAAGGCGATGCGCACCCAGGGCCCTGTCGAATTCTCACTTTTTTTCTGAATTGGATTCGAGTAAAAACAATTTACGCGTTATTAGGTTTCTGGGTTTAAATTGCATTATAAACATTCTTGTGCAAATATTATTGATATCGAGAAATACATGGGCTCTGGACAAGTTTATTTTTCTATGTCTTTCTACTTTCGCGTTACCCAGTTGAAATACGTATCCTGGTTTTCATCTCTTTGGTTAAATGATAAAATGGAAATGAAATCGTATAATATATTCCGTTACGAATTTATTTGATAACTGCTGTTCAGATTCGTCTTCACTTACTAACAATTCGACGATTTAAAATATGTAAGTAAGAATACAAATGTGTCGTTCACAGGGCTACTACGAAAAGCCTCTGTATTTTCAGAAATAGTAACGTGAAACGATACAAAGTGTCAATTCAGACTTGCATGATAATGAATTTTTGACGAGTATATTACAGCAAATTTCAAGGCCAATAAACAACAGTCAATTACGGGGGAAAAGTATAAGGGACATATTGATAAGGAGGAATGGTCAGGTTAAACACTGTTGTATCCGTCGAATTGTTCCAGAGTCCAGTGCGCATAAGTCAAAGTCGAAAGTTGTGTTAGAAATCTGATAGGCACCGCTTGATTTAACAACATCAACGATGCGCTGAATCTCCTTATCATTGAGACTCCCAATCTTCTGTTGCAATTCAACTAACTGGGACAGGTACTCTGGTGTAAATAGCGACAGTTCTGGAAGTTCAACTTTTACCTTTTTTATATCAGAATCACCACCTCCAGTATCGGCAGTTACAACAGAATCTGGATCAGGACTCGAACTCCTTTTTCGTTTTATGGGAGGAGTAATAGTCCTTTTCTCCGTTTTCGTTTCTTTTTTTCGATCATCTGTGGACTTAAAGCGTTGAACATTATTAACCAAACTAAGACTGCTTGTCCTGGTTCCCAAGTCATCTTCGCTAATGGCAGGCTTATCCTTCTTTTGAGCAGATTCATGCTCCACAGGACGTAGGTCGACTTTAGAAGCAGCAACGGAAGTTGTATTAGCGAGGTTACGTTTAGATACGTCGGACGAAGACGACGACGACGAAGAAGACGAAGAAGATGATGAAGAAGAAGACGATGATGAAGAAGTAGACGACGCAGATGAAGAAGCGGATGAGGCGGATGAGGTCGACGATACCCTCTTCCGTTTAACTGGTTTTTCTTCAATCTTACGTACCACGTCGACATCTTTGACCTTTTCCTCGACTCTTTGTACTACAGGAGCAACAATAGTTTCCTTTTTCACCTCTGGTTCTGGTAGTTTTCTTTTTACGACCTCTTGCTTCACTTCCACTTTATCGCGACTACGTTCGTTGACTTTCTTTTCTATTGTTCCATTCTCCCTCGATTTTTTCTCGGCAGCTTTTGATCGTGCTGTATTTTTTTTTGACGAAACGTCCTCCGGAACTGGCGACGGGGTCGGAACTATCGGAGCAACAAGAGTAGCATTTTTCTTTTTATCAGGACGAGAAGTTTTAATCGGTTCAGGAGTATTCTTTGTTTCTCGTTTTTCCGACTTGTTTCCCGTTTTTTCTGGTTTTGTAGACACGGGGAGGGGGGCAGAGGTTGTCAGCGATGAGGCAGATGAAGGACGTTCCATCTTAATCTTGGCAGTGGCTTCTTTCTTGTCTCTGTATTTTTCACTTTTTTTCTCTTTCTCTGATTTGCTCGTATCCTTAAACAAATCGTTCATCTTGTCGAGTTTGAATTTGTTGGATTCTGGTTTAGTTGACTTGAATTTTTCTTTTTCTTCTCTACCTGATTTTTTGCTATCGTTATCTTCCTTTGATGCTTTATGTCTGACTTCCGGGTCGTCTCTAAACATTTTTTTCATTACATCAAGATCTTCTTTAATTTCTTTAACTTTCATTTCGTTTTTCTGTTGCAGTTTGACGGTATTGCTAGAACGGGAGTCTTTAATTTCTTTAACTTCTTTGGATTCTTTCGTTTCCTTTGTCTCTTTACTCTCTTTAGCATCTTTGGTGTCCTTTTTTTCTTTATCTTTACTGTCCTTACCATCCTTGTCGCGATCTTTTGTTTTCTCTTTACGTTCTTTGTCTGCTTTTTTACTTTTTTCTTTGGATGACTTGCTCTTCTCCTTTTCTTCTCGAACCTTATCTTCTTTTCGACTCTTCTTGTCTCCTTTTCCTTCCGACTCCTTTTCCTTAGAACTCTTGGAGGATATTTTTTCGTTTTCTTTCTTTGATTCTTTTTCCGCTTTATCCGGTTTCTCCCGCTTGGAATCGGATTTGACAATATTGCTGCTCAAATTACCACTGCTGCTAGATTTTGATTCTTTGGCCAACGGTAAAGAATCCTTTTTGGCGGATGATTCTCGACTGGAAGATTTCTTTCCATCGGTTGAAGAAGATCCTGTTAGTTTTTCGGGTTTAGCTGGCGTCCCAAACAAATCATTAAATGCTTCTGTTTTGGGTTCCTACGAGTTCACGAAACATTTTATTAGAGTAATGTTTATAACATGACTATAAATCACTGGAGCATACCTTTGACGATTTGTGTTTCTTAGAGGCATCATTTGTTCCTGGGGGTTTTTTGGCACCAGAACTATAGGACCCAGCTGGAGTTGATATTGTTGCAGGTACAGGAGGTGGCTCTTCCACTTTTTCATTTGATGTCAAAACAGTCCCAGTTTCACCATTTATAACACCCACCTTGATACACCATGTATTGTAAGCTTAATGCAAAATTTTATTAAAAATTGAAGACTTACTCCTCCACCCTTTATTAACTTCATCCTGAAATCTTCTGATGGATTTTTAAAAGTCATTTTTTCATAGCGAACATGACTAATGGGAGGTCCTTCTGACTGTAGAAACAGGTCATACTCAAACTTCACTTTACGAGGTTCATCCTTATTTTTAAAATAAACTTCAATGGGCAATGAAAAACATCCATAGCCAGATTCTCTAACCACATAAGCTCCTTCAGCATTGGCCTCTTTAACCACTGTAAAGAGAAAAAGAATTGCTACTCTAAGTGTTACACATATAATTTTGAACTTGAAACTGACCTCGTTTTGGCTTTTGAAAGTCCTTATGTAGATAAAACACTACTTTGTCAACAAAATTTTGAATATTAGTTCGTTCTGGACCTCGAATGAAAACTTCCCAATCATGAGTGAATCCTTGAGGTGTTCTCTTGTTCCGTAAAGTTGCTTTGTGACCTAATACTAATTGGATCTGGACACACTAGAAAATATAGAAAGTAAATAAATTCTCCGAGGGTTTTTTTAGCTTCCGATGAAGACAAAACAAAATAATTTGTAACACAACAAATAAAAATCCAGCGCCATAACTTACAGAAAACGCCATTTTTGGCTGAAGCTTAAAAACTTAAACAAAACAAATGGTTTTCACAATAGATCACATTAACATTGATTCTTATTAAAAGAATTTCGTTGTTCGTGGGAATAAACAACATTGATAAATAGCGAAATAATCAATGGCCCAACACACAATCAAGTACCACCATGTTGCAATTAAACGCCATCTCTTATCGCAAGACGAAGGAGGTGCTCTTGGTGAGCACACACCGAACCCTACGGGCTATGTCCAAGTGGAGCAGGTCGTTTTCGCACACACATCTTAGCCTATATATTTTATACTACAATAATTTATAAATCATAAGTTTTTTTTTTGATTAATTGCTTATTTTTACAATTTTGAAAAAAGAAAACAAATCCGCTTTAGTTTCCTCCGAAAGTATTAGCTAACACTAACTAGCGGGAAATGACGTCATCGTCGGTAAATGGCCGGAAATCGAGAGTATGGTAGCGGGACAGAATAATTTAGTTTACAGCTTCTAGTTGTGAGGGCGTATTCTTAATTAATTTGTGTTGGAATATAAATCAATCTACATGAAATATTCTAAAAAATATAGGTAATTAGGGAAATTTATATTGCCACATAACATCTCTGAACTCCGATCGTTGATTTAAAAAAAATCAACATACATCGCAAACTGTTATAATTAGCAATTAATTTCTAATTAGAATTGCTCTCATTCATTTTGATTTTTCGGTACCGTGTAATCCGTTAATAACAACGAAAAATTGTTTTTAACGGATGTTATTTCGATCACTTAAAAACCTAATATGCTTCACTTCTGCATATTTCGATAGTCCCCCCCCCCATATGCCAGAGCCCAGATGCTTTATAGTGAGAAACGCATTGTTGCATCTATCCTCAGCTGTTGTTGCGCAACTATGTGACACATTTTATTCAAGAGCTAGGGGACAGCAAGACAAAAGAAATTCAAGTTGAAGTAAACAAGACATTATTGTATCGCGTCGGAGGTTGTACAGTATAGATTTTTCCGGGTGGGGTCGTTGAACAGTTGAGGAATGCCACAAGATGACCGTAGGGGTTTTTCCATTTTTTATTTCACGCCTTTGGGCTATTTCCTATCTGTCCCGGCTAGGAGCTTCCAACTTTCACTAACGAGCGGCGCCACTTCTCAGACAGCAAGTCTCGCTTAGGTAGAAACATTATGGCGGAACATGTTATGTACTTGAGAGCCTAGCTTCGATGGCTGTGTTTAGAAAATCTGATAATTTTGCACCAAAGACCTCGACTGACTTGTTTAATTGAAGGGTGGATAAAACGGTGAAAACAGCATGGCAAAATTTGATAGCCGAACAGCAAAATGCAACCAAACATATTTGGATAATTACTATCGATAGAGACAGACTTCCCATCGATTCGTGTTGAGTGCCGTGCTAAGTGTTTATTGAAAGTGTTTTTCTCTTCGTATTCGACTAGTTTTCTTTGAAATTTATTTTCATAAGGTGTCCAGTCCAAGATTGGATTTGGACAGTGACTTGGATAGGTGAAATGCTTCTGTCAAACTCATTTCTTGGTTGTGACCAAGGGAGGACTGTGTAAATCCGATTGAGTTACTTTTTACATACCTCCACCCATGGTGGAAATTGACAGAATAAAAATGACTTCTAATAGCAGTAAGTGTGATAGAAGATCATAATATTTGTAGAACATTTTACTTATTTTGTATTCCTTAGGTGCAGCAGTAAAACAAGAGAAGCGAGATGATCAGGAGGAGATTGATCTACTTGCAGCAAAGATGGTTGAGGCCAATCGAGTCAAGATGGCAAACTTGTCATCAGCAGCAACAGCTGTTGGACAAGCTGGAACAAGCAGCAACCCATTACAATGTGGAGTACCAGCAGCACCCCGGATAATGCCAGGAACTTTGCTAGGATACTTTTCCAGGAATTCAGCTGGTGTTGGTGCCAAAGAAGTTATTGACGCCATAAACAAGGAAAAGATGAACAATGCTGCTGCTGTTTCAATAGATTTAGAAAGTGCCAAAGGAAGATTCGGCTGGACGAACTCATCAGTGCACATTCCCTATATTTACCGAAGGGACGATAAAAAATTATGTTCCGTGCGTGTTTTGGAGCAGTGTATTACAAAAATGTTTACCAATGTGTTGCGACCAGAACTGTCCGGCTGCGTATCCATCCAGAGCTATTACGTGAGTGAAATTGAAGCAAGATTACTGAACGAAATCAACGTGAAGCACTGTGACTGTCAGTATGGTAGAGAATTGTTTACCGTGCGTGACCTGATCATCAATTTGGATGATGCATTAGAACTCATCCAGTTCTTGCAGACTTGTCGAGAAAAATTGGTGCGAAAGTCATGTGACCCTCAAGACCGGTGCGGGTTTTTCCGTATAGGTGGAGAATCCGTCGTACCATACACGGTGATCAGTGGCATCAAGTACGTTCCTCTGTTTTACTTTGAAGGCGAAACGGGCAATTTGGACAGACGAGCCATCCAGATTACTGGATGGGATTTGGCCTATCTGAAGGTAATGTTTTCTTTAAATTTGTCGATTTCAATGGGTTAATTTTTTCCCCATTTCGAAATTAGTTGTGTTGTAAAGTTCAAGGAATCCGAAACGAACTCTTTTCGAACGATTCTTACTCAGCTGTGAGCGTAGAAGATATCAAGCAGCAATTTCCGGCTCAAACAGACTTGCAGCTTTATTGGCCCAGCCGTTCTTCGCTAGATGTGCCAAGCAACGGAGCGTCGGGATCCAGCAACGTTGGCATCAGCATGTGGATACATAAACCTAGTGGTAGCCCCCCACCCTTACCTGTCAATAGTAATACGGCAGCTGTGACGATGCAAACAAGTTCAGTCATACAGAAGAATCCTGCAGCGTCAGCGGGCACTGCTGCCACAAGACTGCCTTCAACATCGTCGGCCTCTGCTTTACTTCATCAAGCGTCGAGTGTTGTCCCTCCATCCCGGTCGGCTGTTATTCCTCCCACCTGTACCAATTCCGCCTTGTACAATGGTTGGAGTTCCATGAACTCCTACTCCTCTGTTCATCAGGTAGACTGACTTTGACTCCTTTTATTCTGAATTTATTTATTAACCGAGTGTTTGTCAGTTACAGCAACAACAGAATGCTTCGAATAGCACTCCAACTTCTTCTGCGGCAGTAGCTTCCGCCCATATGGCCACAGTGTTGCAGTCGCAATCCGCGGCGGCAGCAGCAAGAGCACAAGCGGCCGCTGTGTCGGCTATGCTAATGCCGAATATGCCGGTTCACCATTCTAGTATGGGAGCATTCAACATGATGCAATATGCCCAGGCTGTTGCAGGCATGATGCAGCAGCAGCAATCGCAACAGCAAGCTCAGTCACACCGGAATCAACCTGCACCTCCGCCTCCTCCGCCGCCACCATCCCAGGCCCATTCTTCAGGGGGATCTTCTTTAGATAGCCTTCTGCGAGCTAACGGCGTTCATACAGACCACCACAGGTTTGTTATTGACTGAATATGATTTCCCTTGTGTGTTAGATGCTGATAACTTTTATTTTGTTCCATCCAGGCTTCCCCATGGATCATCTTCGACAACGGCGATGAACCGCTCTGCCTATTCTAGCAGCCAATCACCTCTCACCGGAGTGGTACCAGGCAGCAGCCCTCACTCCAGAAGTAGTACAGGTAAAATTTGCTTTCATGATTATAAAAAAAAAAATAACAGTAATAATAAATACAAAAAAAAATTGTTCGTCCAAAGTTCTTTCAGTCCGTTTGGGAAAAACGCGATTTTATCTTGTTTTTCAAGTGATGACGTCAATGAATTGTTAGGGCTCGAATCACGCTCTCTTGATTTTGAATTAATATAATTCGACATTTTTGCAGGAGCTTCACCTCGGCCCGGTTTACCTGTTCCAAGTTCGAACTTGGTTCACTCATCGTTAACTTCATCTTCCTCCTCTTCGTCGACACCGAAACCACCACCTCCTCCGCTCATCCCTGTCAACGGAAGCCATCCTCTTTTTTCGTCTTTGCCAAATAATAGTAGCATGGCTTCTCAAGGTTCCAGTCGACTTCATCAAGCGTCATCCGATGCAAACCAACATGGAATGTCGCGCTCCTACCACCAGCCTCAAGCGCAATACGACATTGCGCAACGACACCACTCTCAGTTGCAACATCAGCCGCTTCTTCAACAGCAACAACAATCCCCGCAACCTCCTCCGTTTAAGCTACAGCTGTACCAGATAGAAAATCAAACGGTGCCGTGTGTCAATAGCCGACAATATGTCTACAACAATTTGATGATTGCCCTACCAGACATGGCCGCTTATTTATTTCCTCATCTGGGACACCAAACGTGTAAGCAAGTGCTACAAGACGGCCTGGGAGTTACTCTTTATGAGGCGAATCCGTAAGTTCTTATAATGAGCATTTCAAGTATGAATGAATTTTTTAATTGTCTTCAATATTTGTGAATATCAGTCAGCAGTTGCAGGTTTTGAAGTCGGCGGGAAAGGTCAGCAGCGTGAGTAGCCTTGGCGGTGAGAAAATATCTTTGGTCAATGTGCGGGATGTCGTCCAGTACATGCCACAGATCCGTTATATGATGTCCAGGTTGGACGGAGGTGCCGAGCTAAGCCACGCCCATTCTTCAAAACGGCAAAGAGTCAGCTGATTGGCACCAACTTTTAATTACGAGTGAAGCCGGTGTTAATAAACCAAGTCGGATGAACAGGTCAATCAAGAAACAGAACAAGAATAGCCTGCTAACCGACAAAAACCAAAAAAAGAAAACAGACATCCCCTTCCTGGAAAAGGAAGAGCCTTCTTTTCTCTCGTCTTACTGGTTCTGCAT
>Ga0247722_10001574_pt1 | contig 12499 bp, 16 predicted proteins | sample MSEWelMarce3H_FC_FD_189094 | JGI IMG/M metagenome (GOLD analysis project Ga0247722, IMG submission 189094) | Subsurface sediment microbial communities from gas well in West Virginia, United States - MSEEL Well Study Marcellus 3H_FC | ecosystem: Environmental > Terrestrial > Deep subsurface >... | reverse complement strand
TACTCGTGGAGCTTCACGAGGTTGGCCCGAATGGAGGAGAGGATCTCAACGGCCTTCTCCTTGTTGGGGAGGTTCTGCATTTCGTAGTTCTGGCCATCCGGCCCTGTCATACGAACTGTATTGCGTGGGCCCTGCGTAACGGCATAGGCAAGCGCTGCGCCGATTCCTGCGGCGGCTATGGGGAACATTATTCAGTATCAAGAAGGAGTTTAACCACAGAGACCCTCGAGGGCGCGAGACGCCTTGAACGGATCGGGGTCGATGGTGGTGTTGAGGAAGGGGCCGAGCTTGGACTGGGGGTTGGGCAGCTCGGAGCGGATGTCGTAGCTCGCATTGCGGTTCGTCTGGGCAATGCCGACGATGTTGATGTTGGAGTGGTAGCCCGCCTGGAGGAAGTTCTGGCCCTTGAGGTCCTCGGAGCCCACAGGGTTCACGGCCGCCCAATCAGCACCGACCTTGCCGTTGGGCAGGAGCTCGGACGCCGAGAGAGTGGACTCGGAGTACGTCTGCTGGGAAGAGGGGGTGCGACCCTGCATGCCCTGGACGACGGCAGCGTTGCCGGCGACACCGCCGGGGATCTTCATGTAGGGACCCTGGTCGGAGAGGGGGGACATTGCACCCGTGCCGCCGAGCTCCTCCGCCTTGTCGAGGATAGTCGCCTTGCCGGAGGAATAGGAAGTGAAAAGAACATAGAGGACAGCAACACCCGCCACTACGGCGCCGAGGCGAATCATCTTCGACTGGGAAAGCTTCACCATTTATGAGTTATGATAGACAAATTTCAGGAGCGGTCATTCTACGCAGCTACGCAGCTACGCGGAGACGGGGCTATCCAGAATGTCAGTTGGGGGGTAGAGAAGATCCAGGAGCTCCTCGCGATGGAGGGACCAGAATCCTCGGACCCCCTTGCGCTTCGCCTCTTCGCGAAGTTCGTGGATGGTGAGCTTCTCGCGACGGAAACTCTCAGGGAGTTCGGAAAGAGAGAGGATTTGAATGAGGGCGAGACGCTTCATAATGTAGTATTGCTTGATACGGCGGCCCTTGGCGAGCTGCTTCAGATCGACGAGTGAGAGGGTTGAGAGAGTGGATACGTTCATGTTGACGGGTAGGGTATCCAGCCTAGAACAGCTTGAATCCGTTTTTGCGCGTAGCCTTGGAGCCCCGGCGGCGGCGGGTCATGCCCCAACACCCACCCTTCCACAGATGGGAATGGGCCCCGGGGCTCATCACGTACTGCCGGAGGAAGTCCTTGTTCCCCTTGGCGGCTGCGAAGGCGGCATTGACCTTGCGCGCGGTGAGGGGTACCTTCATGTGTGTTCCGTCACGATTGGATGCGTCGATTTCCTTGGCAAGCTTGTCGGCCTTGCGATGGTCGTTGGCGGCAACGGCCTCCACATACTCCTCGGCGAGTTCCTTCTTCTCCTTCTTGAACTCCTTCTTTTCTGCTGCGGTGTACGGTACGTGGGGCATTTACTTCTACCTTTGGTTTTTTCCGCAACTACACACAATGAACAAGACAACCGTGGTTCTGGCTTTTTTCGTCGCAGCACTTCTCGCAGGGTGGTTCCTGAAGTCCGTCGCGGTACCTCCGGCAGCGAAGGCCTCCGGCGAGGATACCCAGACAAAGAAGAAGGAGACATTCGCACAGCAGGAGCGTGGCATGCCTCTGGATATGCAGGCCGTCCAGGGCCCCGCAGGCGTCCAGGGATATGAGGGCACGCCTCCCCTCCTCGGATCGGAGCCCAAGCCGGTCTCTCTCCAGCCCTATGATATGGCCAACGATCAGGAGCTCTTCCAGTTCGAGGGCAACAAGATCAGCACCGACTGCTGCCCCAGCCCGTTCTCGTCGGACCGCGGGTGTGTGTGCCTGACAGATAAGCAGATTGAGGACTTTGCGTCCCGCGGCGGCAATCGGGCTTAGACAATCGTCTAACGTAACCATAAAATGGAACACCTTCGCAACCTCGTCAGCCTTTTTCGGGACGCCCATCCGGGCCTGAAGGCTCGCGAAGAGTTGTTTGCGCATATTGAGCAGACCTTCCTTCCGCACCTGCTTCGGGTGCTTCAGAAGGACAATACCCTGCTGTCGGAGGTTGAACTCTTCCCCGGCATCAAGGTGGAGTGGGCGGGATCGGATGAGCAGTGGAAGGCTCTTCATATGGCCATTCTCTATTCCGTTCTCAACGGTGACCCCAAGGAGAAGTTTGGAAGCCTCTTTGATGCCGTCAAGAAGGCCGTCCCAGGGATGGGGGGCGTTGGCGGCGAGACAGATGAGATTCAGAAGATCCTCGAGGACGAGGAGACCAAGGGGGCACTCGGCGAGATCATGGAGCTGATCATGAGCACCCGCCTTGTGTCGCTGGTCGGGGACATTCTTGGCAGCCTCAGTTTCGAGTCTCTGAACATTGACCTCGAGAACCCCGAGTCTCTCCTAGAGATGCTCCGTAACCCGCAGGAACACGCAGGCCTCAAGGAGCTGATGGACCGCGCCAAGATGATTCTGGAGGACCGGATCCATTCCGGCAAGCTGAATCCACAGGAGCTTCGCCGGGATATCGAAACGATTCGTGCCAAGTTCCAATCCTCCTTCGGCAAGTATCTCAACGAGGCCATTCTCGGTGAACAGGTCGGCAACACAACCGGCAATACTGCCCAGCAGATTCTGTCGAACCACCCCGATGCTCGTCGGGCCCGTATGCTAGCCCGGCTCCAGAAGAAACAAAAAGTCCGGGGCACAAAGTAAGAGATGTCGACTGAACCGTTCTGGTACGACGACCCCAATGTTTTATTCTCAAAGGCCAATTGGTTTGTCTTCGTCCCGCAGGCGTCGATGACCGTAAAGTCCGCTCTCAACGCAGTGGTGCGCTTCTCAGTGTACCTCTCAATCCTCCTGACAGCAACCTCCCGGGATGTCTGGTATCTTCTCATCATCCCCCTCGTGATGGCGATCACCCTCTTCCTTGAGAAGTGGTTCCCGCATGCGAAGAAGATCACTGAGGGCTTCCAGTCGGGGCCCGTTGTCTCTGGGTACTCGGGTACGGAGACGAGTATGCCCAGTGACGATAACCCGTTCATGAACCCCCAACTGACCGATATCCACTCGGAGAACAAGCGGCCCCCGGCGTCGGATGTGACAGCCCTCAATGTGCGCGACAAGCTGAACGAGGTCTTTTCCCAGACCTCCAACATCTACATGGATACGACCGATGTCTTCGATCTGGTCCAGTCCCAGCGCAACTTCCACACCGTCCCCGAGGACGATCATGCAGGGTTCCTTGCCTTCCTGGGCAAGAACGGTCAGGCAACCAATCAGAAATTACTTTCAGAGGGCTTTGTAGTTGCGAAGGGTACGTTTCGTGAACTGCCGACGGCGTCCGTGAGTTCCGCGCCGGCGGGTACTTCTCCGGCGTAAGCCTAGCACCCGAATCAGCTTTACGGAGTTCTCCTGCGCGCCCTCCACCCGCTTCACTTCCCGATCCCCCTTCCGAACCACAAAGGTCGGAAAACTAGAGACACCGTCGTCAGGAGATACCTCCGCCGACTCCTTCTCTTCCACATCTGCCGACTTTCGAAGGCTCCCCTTGGCCTTGTCCCATGCCGGCCAACTGCGTTCACAATGGGGACACCCGTTCATGAAGAAAAAGATCACGCGGGGCCGTTGTTTCGACATTTATAGTGAGAACTAGAAAATGGCATGCCTACGGTCTCTTGAACAGACCAGTATCGACGGGACCTGGATTGGCCGCGATCTCCGTACGAATCGCGAGATGAAGTTCGTTACGCTTGCCGACTACCAGCAATATACCAAGTCCCTTGAGGCTCAGGGCAAGTATTGTGCCCCGCTGACCCCCATCTACAATACCCAGTACACGACCGGCACGAGCACACAGAATACGGGGTTCATGGAGTTCCAGCCTCGCGACCCCGGGAAGCAGGCCATGTACTCGGCCATGTCAGACAAATGGGAGGGAGTGGCCTCGTCGGAAGCTGCGATTGCCCGCGGAGATTACGACCTTGACCGGGCCGAGAAGAATCGCGAGGACCTTCGGAAACCCGGACAGCCGAAACTCTTGATGCCAGGAGAAGGCAAGCCGGCGGACGCCTGGGGGAATTGTAGCATCCAATAACAATGAACTTCTGGCTTCTTGTTGCCATCGTCTTGGCACTGCTGGCCTTGATGACTCTGCGAGAGCACTATGTGGAACGGGAAGGGCCCGGTCTTCGCCCCTCGTTTGAGGGCCCCGAGGGTACGGCGTGGAGAAGCAAGATCGACGCCCAGATCCCCATCGGGGGGTCAGAGAAGGACTACATGACTGCCCTTCAGAAATTCTACGACACCATCTATTCTCCCATGCGCACCGCCAACAAGTCTGCCTCTCCGAAGGATACTCAGGTGGAAGAATTCCTCGTTGCCAACCCGTTCCCCAATGTGTCCAAGGACGCCCTCCGTCAGATCATCCTCTCTGGATTTTCCATCGACAGGTCTGGCTCTGCCGCAGCTCGTGAAGAGAAACAGGTCAAATTCAAACCCACAGAGGCCCTTCAGCCTCGTGACGGAGTTGACGAGGTCTATGGCCGTCGGAAGGAGGAAGTCTACGTGCCCGCTGACAAACGCACCGGCAACCTGCCGGAGGGTATCTACGCAGACACAGAGCAGACCGAGCCGAGTCATGAGGGCACGTGGGATGACAAGTCGACGAGTTGGTCACCCGCAGCGTTTGTCTCCGTATGTTCCGAGGGAGGGAAGTGCGCACAAAATGTTCTCTAAAGACAACGATGAAGTTTTGGATTCTTGTGATGGCCGCAGTGGCTCTCTTGGTGTGGAGCCTCGCCCGGGAGCGCTTCGAACCAACCTCTACGATCAAGGCCCCGCCCTACAATGACGCAGAAAAGGTGCGTATATACAGTCTGCTCTCATCGACGAGTGCGGCAACTCTTATGCGGAAAGCCAGACAGGAGGCCCCGCCGACTACGACCGATACAGCCCTCGCAGCCAAGGCTGGAGGCTATGTCAGCCCGGCCGTCGCGTCCTTCTACGATACGGTCTACAAGCCCGGGACCACCACCCTCACTTCGGCGACGGTTGATACATTTATGGAAACGCGAACGGGTGATCTCAAGGAAATTGAGAAGGAGGCTGTCACGGCCTATTTCATCAATCAGTCAAGCATCGCGTCCTCGGGGTACCTCGCTCTTCTCGCAGGCGAGGGACAGCAAAATCAGTACCAGAATGAGCTCGTCCACCCTCCCCCCGTGTGTCCGACCGGGACCATTCATAGCGTCGACACAGACAAGTGCGTGTCTCAAACGGTCGTGGGAACGCCCAGTTGTGCGACTGGATATCGCATGAACGCGAATAAGAAGTGCCAGCGCATTGGAGGCACCGAAGTGACAGATCCAACCTGCCCAGGCGGATTCGTCTATTCATCCGACGCCCAAGTCTGTGATTCGACTCCAGTGAATCCCACGTGCCCGGGTGGATTTGAGTACAAGGAGGGTCGGTGTAACGCAGTGGCTGGGCCAACGGGCAGTACAACGGCTGGCGCGGCTGGCGCGGCTGGAGCCGCAGGGGCCACTGGAACTGCGGGAGGCACGGGAGTCACCGGAACCACGGGGTCCACAGGCGCCGCAGGAAGTACGGCCGGAGGAACTTCCCCCTATTCCAGCACAACCACGGGTGGATCGTCAGTGAGTGCCTTTGGCCCCACAACGGGTGGATCGGGCGGGCGTATTCGCCAGGTCTTTGGCCCGCAGTTTGCTGGCAGTGGAGGCGATGTGTCCTCCTTGAGGGGTGGTGATTCATCGCAAACAAATGTGTATCCCGAACTCTTGGGTGGACTGATGGACACCTCCAGCCGAATCCCGGGGGCCGGAATCACGGCACCGTCCAAGAGCTGGACAATGACAAAGGACGGGACACTGCCTCCCCGCAATACAATGGGGTCTGATGAAATGTCTCGTTATTTTCCATTCTCTCGCACACCCGGAGACATGGACGTGATCCCAGATCCCTACCGAGTTGCCCAGACCTTCTCGGCCTCTTCCTATTCCTCCAAAACGGAACCAGTTCCATTCCTAACAGACTTCTCAGCCTTCCAGAAGTAAGAAATGTTCGGACTTCGCAACAAGAATGGATCCTGCTGGATCAACGCAGCACTTCAAGCGGTCTTCCGCATCCCCGACCTTCAAAAGCGGTTCGAGGATGGTGAAGAAGATTACAAGTACCCAGTCGAGGCATGCCTCGCAGAGATTTACGGGAGCAAGGGCGACGAGGGCCTCAAGTCTCTCTACGAGTGCGTCAAGACATCCCCCCACATGCCTGCGGGCGAAGACATCGGCGACTCGCACGAACTGATCGAGTTCCTCGCCGACAAGGTTCCCTTCCTGGATAAGCTTCTGCGCTTCCGGGTGGCGAACATGATTAAGTGTAACAACTGCTCTCATCAGGAGACGAAGCCGGACACTCTGACCGAGTTCTCCATCGCCCCCTCGCAGAAGAAGCAGACGGTGTCCGATGCGATCGGAGAGGCCGTCCGCCCCCTGTCCATCCCGGACTGGAAGTGCGACAAGTGCGGGAAGCTCGGCTGTACCAAGCAGCTCCTGCTCGCAGAGTTCCCTCAGATTCTGATGTTCCATCAGACGTCGATCGGGACCTCCACGTCCTACACGCCGGTGCTGGTCCTGAACAAGATCCGCTACGCCCTGATGTCGGTCGTGTGCTTCACGGGCGGCCACTGGTTCACCTGGGGACGAAACCTCCCCCCGGGTCAGCCGTGGTACCGCCTGGACGATGGCCACATTCAGCCCCACGCGGCCAACTTCTTCCCACTGGCGGACAACATGCGTCTCCTCCTGTATTATCGTCTCAATGAATAAGCAAGAATGTCCACACAACCAAGTGGAACGTCCACTGCGACAAATGCGGGATCCCCAACGACAAGCCCAACCGCTGTCGTTGACGGAGCGGCCCAGCTCGTCACCGCAGATTTATATGGTATCTTCGTCGCCATCTTTGGCGTCGTGATCACGATTTTTGTACTCTTTTCGACTGGGTCAATCCTCGCAGTGCTTGTGCTGTGGGCCGCGATGGGGTTGATCGTTACCGTGCTTTTCTACTACGGGTTCATCGACCTGGAGAAGATTCTCGGAGTGAAGGAGACTAAGATAGCCCCGGTCACACCTGTCACCCCCTCTGGAATCCCTCGGGGCGGGCCTCTCGTGGGGTCCGAAGTTTTCCACATTAGCCAGAACCAGTTCACCTATGATGAGGCTCCCGCCGTGTGCGCGGCGTTCGGAGCGCAGATTGCCACCCTCGAGCAGATCATCGAGGCCTACAACTCGGGTGCGGAGTGGTGTGGATACGGTTGGACAGCCGGAGGAATGGCGCTCTACCCCACCCAGAAGAAGACATGGGAGGAGCTCCAGCGGGAGGTGGACCCTGGCAAGCGGACAGCCTGCGGTCGCCCGGGTGTCAACGGTGGCTACTTTGATCCGATGCTCAAGTTTGGCGTGAACTGCTTTGGGTTCAAGCCCCCTGGTGAATTCACTCCTCCGGGCCCTCTCCCGGGTGTGGACCGTCAGAAGTTTGACGAGATGGTCAACAAGTTCAAGGAGATGATCAAGACGATGAAGCTCTCCCCCTTCTCGCGCGGCGAGTGGTCGGGGTATGATACCAACCTTGTGAACCGCACGGTCACGCAAGGACGGAAGATTGTAGAGGGATTTGCCAGTGGAGAGGGAGTGAAGTTTGAACGTGGTTACGGCGATCAGTTTGTACAGTCGTTTTTGTCTCCGGTTGTCGAGCACCTGGTCGCAGATCCGTCGACAGTCGAGGCCGTCAATCCCTCAAGCACCTATGCCCCGAACGCTCCGTTCGGTATCCGAGGAGAGAAGCGGGGGCAACCGGGGCCAAAGGAGCGACGGGATCCATGGGACCCGTGGGACCCGCCGGTGTGACTGGAGCCGCCGGGACAGCTGGGCCTGCCGGGCCCGCAGGCGCTGCCGGAGGAACGGGGCCGAAGGGCGACAAGGGGGACAAGGGCGACAAGGGAGATACCGGAACAACCAATGCCGAGAAGCTCTTGGTATCAGACGCGGCATCCCCCAGCGGTCTCTACCACTACTTCGATAAGGGCCCTGGAGTCTATACAGAGAAAGTCAGTGGAAACTCCATTGGAGTCGGTGTTTCTGATGTGGGAATTCTCACGACATATGTCACGGGTAACAGCGTGACAAATGGCAAGATTATCCAAGAGTTCCGGTCGACGGATATGCTCAAGAAACGGTACAGTTCAGGGTCGAGTTGGGCAGCCTGGCGCTAAGCTCCAAAGTGAAAGAGAGGAGGGACAGTGCCGGCCCCGCGGCCATACGATAGCCCTCGTGAGCCTTTCGTACAGAGGTATGGGGCTCCAGGAATGTGATTCGGCTTGTCTTCTGGACACTTCTTATAGCACAATGCGTCGATGAGCTCCGTGTAGTTGTCGAGATTGGTCTTGAGACCGCCTCCGTCTCCTCCGGCCATATTGACCAAGTCTCCCAGCAGGTCCGTGAGGAACGTCAATTGAAACTTACGACCCGGACACTTGAGTCCTTTGAGCTTCAGATCAGGGCCCGAGCACTTCGTGTGGCAAAAGCCGCCGTCTGACCAATCCCAGTTCCCGTCGCAGTAGGTGCTACACCGCAAGTCCTTCCAGCACGTCAGAGGGTCGTCGCGATAATCAGACCCAAGTCCCATCTCCGTACACGGCTTGGCCTCTGCGAGCATACCCGGTCCAATGTTCTCTGTATCCGCCCAGCATACAGGCCCCACTCCATGATAGCCTTCCTCACACGCCTCATAACACAACCCAGAATCCAACACAGGTCTGTCTAACGGACATGTGTCGGGCGTTGTACTAAACAGACGGGTGCCTTTCGCATCGGCGTCAAATGAAAGGGCATCCTCTCCATCGAATGGATTGCCGTATTTTAACACGAAGGTCTCCCTGTGTTTCAAGATCAAGTACGCCACGAGAATGGCAACGAGCAAGAGAGCCCACATTATTTCCTCTTCACATTTTAAGATGGAGACCGTCATTGTTCAGCCAAAGAAATATGCCCGCGAACGGTTTCAGCAGGAGACACAGATTCCCACGGCAAAAGGAGGGGTCGAGGTGACGTGGCCGTTCCAATGGCTGATCTTCAAACCCCAGGCCCATGCGGTCCCCGTCTTTGAGACAAATCAGGCCTCTCGAAGCGACAATACACAGCGTGCGACCGGCCCAAGTGGACCGCAGTAGAACGATGTATGTGGAATGGGACTTGAACCCATGCGGCTTGCGCCAGCAGATCTTAAGCCTGCCTCCTTGACCAACTCGGACATCCACATAGAGTACATCCAACGGGAGTTGAACCCGTGACACCCCGTTAATAAGGCGGGTGCTCTACCGGACTGAGCTATAGATGTAAAAAGCCTCAAATGGGAATTGAACCCACGACCTACGGTTCTTTGGCGTCGCCTTCAGGCGATCTACAAAACCGGTGCTCTACCACTGAGCTATTGAGGCGGATGCGTGAACTGGGACTCGAACCCAAATCAGAGGATTGGAAATCCCCTATTCTACCCTTGAACTATTCACGCGATGAGCCGGGCTTTGCGCCACGCCGCTACGGTATACTTGAGTTCCGTCTGTAAATTTGTTCTGATGGTCAAAGATAAAGATGGAGGTCGCACTCTTACTCGGTCTCGCAGCGCTGGGATACGCGCTTTCCCCTCAGATTGCCGCCGAACAGCGAACCCTCCGCGAAGAAAAGCGGAAGGGTGGGAAGATTGATCCGAAGGAAACCTTCCTGAGCCCTCAGCCGTTCAACGACACAGACAAGGTCACTGTCATCCAGGCGACGGAGGGCCACAACAACATGGTGCCCTTCTTCGGATCCAATATGACCCAGTCCACCTACAGCGGTGCGACAGATGGGATCCTCGATACCTTCACGGGAACGGGCAAGCACACCTTCTTCCACAAGGAGGAGGCCCCTGCCTTTTTCCAGCCCGAGGTTGCGACGGGCCTGCCGTTTGGTATGCAGGTGGAGACGGACTTTGAGCAGTCTCGCCAGGTGACCTCTCTCTCGATGAAGAACGTCTTCCCGATTGAGCAGGTTCAGGTTGGCCCGGGTGTGAATGACGGATACACGAATCTTCCGTCTGGCGGATACCAGCAGGATTCAGCCCGCGAGTACGCTCTCCCGCGCACGACCGACGAGATCCGTACGGTCAACAAGCCCAAGATCACCTACACCGCAGACCCTGTTCCGGGTGCCTCCTTCATCACGGATATGGGTATCCAGGCCCCGGTCAAGAAGAACCGCCCTGATCGCTTCCAGGTTATGCAGGCCAGTGATGGCTCTCTGCCTCACTTGAACACCACGCTCGGCCAGCAGGTCGCGGCAGCGGTGTACCCGACCTCCATCATGAAGCTCCAGAATCGCGAGAGCACAGCTGTGGAGTACGAGGGCACTGCCCAGGCAGCAGCGGGTGGGTATTTGTCCTACATTCGCTCCTTCACAGAGCCGTTCGAGGAGTTTATGAAGCTCACGGTGGAGGGTCGTGCTCCTCCTGCGGGCCCGGTGGGTGGTATGAACAACGTCGCGGCCGGTCAGCAGGCGTACAATGTCCAGACTCATCGCGATGAGAGCCTCCTGATCAACTCCCGCGGATTCGAGGCCCCGCTCAAGACCTTCGGTGGCCAGCCTCCGACGGCCGATCAGATGGGTTCGACCAAGTACCTGGTGCCCCTCCAGGAGGACATCAACGTTCAGCGCAACACCCCGGCCATCCTGGATGCGTTCCGCAAGAACCCGTATACACAGAGCTTGAACTCCAGTGCCTAATGGACTTGCTTGGATATTCCGACACAGTCCTTCACATCTGTCTCCACGGGAAAACACGGCGGGAGATTCACGACATCCTTCGACAGGTGTTTGCCTTCCCACAAAAGGTTCGGATTTGTCCTTGTCTGACCGATGTCTGGACGCGCAAGACTCTTGCGTTTCTTGGCGCGGTCTACGATAATGAACCATCTCGTGAGTGCCTTCGACTTGGGCCGAGTCGAGAACTCCCTGCTGGAACGCAGGAATCAGCTCGTCCAGGAGACCAGCATGTTCTTTAATTTTGTCCTTCTCGTCTTGGTCATTGGAGGCTTTGGGTATTTCCTCTATGTCCAGTACGAGGCCACTGCGATTGCCGAACAAGAGCAGGAGAAGCGGATTCCGTTCGAGCCGCAGGTGTGGTATAGCGCCACGCGAAACGTTCGCAGTGAAGAGTATGGACGTCAACTCCAACCGTTTGAAGCTGAAACTGGATATGGTGTACCGTGATCTCGCAGCCGAAGAGGGGGAGAAGCGCTTCACAGAGCTGTCTGCCCCCGTCGAAGAGAAGCCTCTCGGAGAGGTTGGAACCAAGGTCCTGGAACCGGCCAAGAAACCCAAGCGGAAAGTGGTTAAAGCTTTAGTCCCCGGGAATAAGTAATGAGCATCGAAAAACCATTCGCCAACAATACGCTGGCAACCTACATCTATGAACCGTTCTCGTATACGATATCCAACCCCGGATCGTATACGCTAACAACCAGCAACACCCCGGGCATTCCGCCTGGCTATCTCGTCAACAACGGGAGCGAGGTGGTCTTTTCCACAACGAGCAACGGGATGAACTCGGGGACCGAGGTATTCGTCATTACGGCCAAGTCCGGAGAGACTGTCGTCGGGATTTCGAGCAATACTGTCACCATCGGGGCCGGACGTTTCTTGGACACCTCGGGCAACAGCTACCTGGGGAGCAACTTCGCCTTCTACAAAAACGAACCCATCACTCCAATCCCCCTCGTCGCGCCATTTGCGATCTCGATTCCCACGTCGGTGCCGACTCTTCCTCCGGGATTGACCTACGCATCGAACGCGTCGAACGTCTACACGATTACAGGCACTCCCATTGTCACTGTGCCTCAGAGCAACTACCTGGTCATCGGGAAGGGCTCGGGGTCCAATTTGGGCAAGATTGTTACGTCCCAGTTTGGCATGTCTGTCAGCAACGAGCGGATCGTGATGGCCCTGACTGGCAGCCCGATTGTGAGCCCTATGACGATCGGAACACCCATCTCTCAGCGCGTGATTACGGCCCGGTACCCTCCCTATCCCAGCGGAGGGAGCCTGCGGTACTCGTGGTTTGGGCTGCCCGACGGCATTACAGTGACAGACATCTCGGGAAACCTTCAAGGGCCGACAACATTCACTCCATCCGATCCGGCCTCAACGATGGTGATTCGGGGAACTCCGACGGTGGCCGCCGCGAATGCCTACAAGGCCGCAGGCATCAGTTCGAATGTCGTGACCTTTACGGCAACGCGGCTCAATCCTACGCCCCAGCTGAGCAATTCAATCCCGATGACCTTTGGATTCGGAGAGACTGTGCTGTTTGACGCAGTGACCGTTCCACCCCTGTATACGAATGTGAGACTCGACC
>Ga0247722_10001573_pt1 | contig 12501 bp, 9 predicted proteins | sample MSEWelMarce3H_FC_FD_189094 | JGI IMG/M metagenome (GOLD analysis project Ga0247722, IMG submission 189094) | Subsurface sediment microbial communities from gas well in West Virginia, United States - MSEEL Well Study Marcellus 3H_FC | ecosystem: Environmental > Terrestrial > Deep subsurface >... | reverse complement strand
ATTATTTGATGCAAGTTGTTGAAAACCATAGCCATGTGAAGTTACTTTTTTGAAAAGAGCATAATCTTCTGTAACCGAAAAAGGCAATTTTTCATAGCCACCAAGTTGTTCATACACCTCTTTTTTAACAGCCATGTTATTTCCCATAGCCGTCATGGGCAGCTTGACGAGTGAAAAAACATGTACACACCCCAAATAAAATGTCCAATCTAAGGCTTGTAAGGTGCTAAAACACGTAGTAGGAATAACTGTTGTAAATCCTGTTCGTAGGGCAATAGCTTGATTTTCAGGCATTTCTAGCTGTAATAATCCTTCTATCCAAGTTGTGGGAACTTGCACATCTGCATCTGTAAAAAACAACCATTCCCCATGGGCATGGTGTGCTAATTGTGCTAACACATTTGCTTTTCCTTGCAAGTTTGCAACTTTTTTCGTAATTGTAACCAAGTGAAAATGTGGCTTATCAACTATAAATTCCTCAATAATTGCAGCCGTTTCATCTTCTGATGCGTCATTGCCAAGCAAGATTTCAAGAAAATTTTTATCATAATTGAGGGCAGCTAATTTTTCTAGACATGTACGAATGACAGCAGCTTCATTACGAACTGCGACTAAAATGGAGATGAAAAGCATAGCTAAAAAAATCTTATAAGGAATGAGTACCTTATAAGATTTTAAGAATTAATAATTATTTTTTAAGAGTTGCATTAAATACGTGCCATAACCACTTTTTACAAGAGGTTGGGCTATTTTTTCTAATTGTTCAGCAGTAATAAACTTCATACGATAAGCAACTTCTTCTATACAACCAACTTTTAAGCCTTGTCGTTCTTCTATCACTTGCACAAATTGAGAGGCTTGCATCAACGAAGGAAAAGTTCCCGTATCCAGCCAAGCTGTACCACGTTGCAAAACACTTACTCGTAACTTGCCTTGTGCCAAATACTCTTTATTAACATCTGTAATTTCGTATTCACCTCGTGGAGAAGGTTGAATGGTCGAAGCAATTTCAACAACCGAATTATCATAAAAATACAGCCCAGGAACTGCATAATTTGATTTGGGTTGTTTCGGTTTTTCTTCAATAGAAATAGCTTTCATTGTCTTATCAAATTCCACAACACCATATCTTTCAGGGTCTTGCACATGATACGCAAACACAATACCACCATCAGGGTTGCTAGATTGTTGCAAAGTTTGGCTCATACCTGCCCCATAAAAAATATTATCCCCTAATACTAAGGCTACTTTATCGTTGCCAATAAACTCTTTTCCAATAACAAAAGCCTGTGCCAATCCGTTAGGAACAGCTTGTTCTGCATAGCTAAAACGACAACCAATTTGTGAACCATCTCCCAACAGGCGTTGAAAATTTGGCAAATCTTGTGGCGTAGAAATAATTAATACCTCATGAATACCTGCTAACATAAGCACAGATAGCGGATAATAAATCATGGGTTTGTCATATACAGGCAAGAGTTGTTTGCTCATTGCAAGGGTCAATGGGTGCAATCGGGTGCCAGAACCACCAGCTAAGATAATACCTTTCATAGAACGAAAAATGTTTTGTTGCTGCAAAACTAAACAAAACTTTAAATTCTTTTGCTACTTACAAGATTTTACTTTTACTTCGCAAAGTATAATTTTAAATGGGCTATTCGATGGTACAAAATTTATTCTATTTCTTGACGTTTATTACATTATTATGTGCCTTAATGGTTGTTTTTTCAAAAAATCCTATCCATAGCGTACTTTATCTTATTTTGACTTTTTTCTCTATTTCTGGGCATTACATTTTGCTGAATGCACAGTTTTTAGCAGCCGTAAATATTATTGTCTATGCAGGGGCTATTATGGTTTTGTTTCTCTTTGTCATCATGTTTTTGAATTTGAAAAAAGAACAAGCAGAAGATAGCAGCAATCTTACAAAAATAGCTTCTGTTATTTCGGCAGGATTGTTATTGGTTATTTTGGTGGGTGTGTTAAAATCTGCGGCTACAATGCCTGTTGAGGTAACTTCTTTTGATTCGCAAATTGGGTTGGTTAAAAATTTGGGCAAGGTATTGTTTCGTGATTACTTATTGCCTTTTGAGTTGGCTTCTGTCTTGTTTTTATCGGCTATGGTTGGTGCAGTGTTGTTGGGTAAAAAAGAAGAAGGTGAACGAAATACATTCTAAACGAGTTGTGTGATAAATTTTTAATGCTGACAGCTGAAATTTGTCAGCATTAAAGTAGTATGTAAATCATTTTTTGCTATTTCTTGACTAGTCCATATCAGAAGGTAATATTTTTTGTAATTCTCTGTATGCTGCCGATTTGAAATACATATAGGTACAAGCCTTATAGGCATATCCTGCTTGTTTATAGGATTCAATTCGAAAGGCAAATAAACCTAGTGCAAATTGATATTTTGAAACCTCTTTTTTTCGTAAGTAGGGTAATTTGAATAGTTTTTCAAAAGTTTCAAAAGTTTCGTCTTGTTTGTCTGGAATTTTACTCAGTGCTAGTGCCTTATAAAACATGGCAGTATGATTTGTTGCCTTTTTTTCTACTACTTTATCAGCTAATTCTAGTGCTTTTTCATATTGCTGTGTATCAATATATAGTTTTAGCAACTCATTTTCCACATGTTCTGTTGCTTTTCCTGCTTTTGGAGTTATTAGTTCACTTTCAAGTTGCTCCACAAGTGCTGCCTTATCACCAATAGCATCCATTAATTTGGCGGCTAACGCATTTGCACCATGATGTTCAGGGTTATTTCTTGTTATTTCATCTAATACATCTTTACTTCTATCATACTCATGAACTTGGTAATAGGCATAAGCAATGTTATATAAATAAGATTGATGCAATGGATCCATACGTTTACGATAAGGTTCAAAAGCTGCTTTTTCGTAAATATTTTCGGCATATTCATATTGATGAAGTTTGTAAAGCGTAAAATACATTTCGTAATAGAATTTTGCTAGTTTTGCGGTGGGAGGCTGATTTTTTTTTGTATTATTGACAGGATTCAAACGAACTTCTTGTTTCAGAACTTCATCACCGTCAGCAGGGGTATAATAGGTTTGTTGAAAAAGTTTTTCGCCCATTTCGACAGCCACACTATCAGGGTGTTGATTTTCTATTTTGGCAATCGTTTTGACTAAAAAATCCTTTGCTTCTTTATACCGCCCATGTAAATTTCTATATTTTGCTTGGAAAAAAAAATAATGTTCATGGTCTATGCCAAATGTTTTTGCTTCGTCTAAATGATGCCCAGCTTCTCTTAATTTTCCTTGTTTATCTAAAATATTGATAATTACTAATTTAATGATAAAACGCCTACTCATATTTACTTCTAATTTATAGGCTGCATTGTAATCAGAATACGCATTATCAAGACGATTGACAGCAGTATGTAAGTAACCGAGTAATAAATATGCATTTGTATAATCCTCACGAAGTTCTATTACTCGTTGAAAACTGTAAGATGCTTTGTCAAAATTTCGCAACTTAATATAACACTTTCCTCGTTCATATAAAATAGCATGGTTGGTTGGGTCTTTAACAATGGCTTTATCAAAAAAAATAGAGGCTTCTGCGTATTTTTTTAGTCGCATAAATTTTTCTGCATTTTTATACAAGTCATACGCTTCCATTTCTGTTTGAGCATAACAACATCGATGATAACAAAACAAATAGCCTAAAAGAAACAAGTAGATGCACTTCATAGTCGTTTTTATTTCCAATTAAGCAATATTTTACTAAAAACGCAATAAGAATGTAATAACTTTTTACTTATTTTTGTGAATTATGAAACGAAAAGAAAACATATTACAATTTACAGCCCTTATCTTAGCGGTTATACTTGCTAATTTATGGGCAAATACACTTTTTTTTAGGATAGATTTAACCGAAGAAGGGCGTTATTCCATTGCACCTACAACCAAAAATGTGCTAAAAAAATTAGAAGATGTTGTTACTGTTCAAGTTTTCTTAGAAGGAGATTTGAATGCGGATTTTAAACGGTTGCGAAATGCGGTGCAAGAAAATCTCGATGAATTTAGAATGTATGGCAGTACCAATATTCAATATCAATTTATCAATCCTGATGAGGCAGGTTCGGAAAATGAACGTAAGTTATTTTATCAGCACTTAGTAGAAAAAGGGTTACAACCCACCAATTTATATGATAATGTGGACGGGAAAAAAATACAGAAACTTATTTTTCCGTATGCTTTACTTTCGTATCAAGGCAGAGAACTTCCTGTTTTATTACTCAAAGGCAATGTGGCTGCTTCTGCCAAAGAAAAACTGAATCAATCTATTGAAGCTTTAGAATATGAATTGATTTCTGCGATTAAAAATTTGACGCAAACGCAAAAACCTGCTATTGCTTTTATTGAAGGGCATGACGAACTTGATGCTTCACAAACGGCCGATTTGACAGAAACTTTGACACAATCTTACCTTGTTGATAGGATAAATCTGGGGGAAACAACCTTAGATGGGTATGATGCAGTCGTTGTTGCACAGCCTAAAAAAACGTATTCTGACCTTGAAAAATATAGATTAGACCAATTTATTATGAAAGGTGGCAAGGCTTTATTCTTTATAGATGCTGTCCAACTAAATTTGGATAGTATTCCGTTGGGAGGTGCATATTGTTTTGGGTATGATTTGGGAGTTGATGAGTTACTTTTTCGCTATGGTGTGCGGGTTAATCAGGATTTAATGCAAGACCTTTTAATGCAGCAAATTTTGGTAAATGTGGGAAAGTTTGGTAATGAAGCCAACTTGCAACCCATTCCGTTTCCATATCATATTCTGTTTAATAAATTTGCAAATCACCCCACTGTTAAAAATTTGAATGCAATTTCTGGTCGTTTAGTTAGCACCCTTGATACAGTGAAAGCAGATAATATAAAAAAAACCCCCCTTATACTTGGTAGTCGATACATGCGTGTGCGGCGTATGCCTAATTTAGTTACATTTGATGAGTTAAAAGCTGATTTGGATAAAAATATGTATAAGCAACAATTTTTGCCCATGCTATATTTGTTGGAAGGTAAATTTACATCACTGTATAAAAATAGAGTTTCGCCTGATGGTTCACAAGTACAAAAAGAGAGTTTATCAACAAAAATAATCGTATGTAGTGATGGTGATTTGCTTAGAAATGACATTAATAAAAAAACAAAACAGCCTATTCCCTTAGGGTTTGACCAATTGCGTGGACAAACCTATGCAAATAAGGAATTGATACAAAATTTATTGGCGTATGTGCTTGATGAGCAAGGAATTATTGCTACTCGGAACAAAGAAATTATCTTGCGTCCCCTAGATGATGTTCGAATAAAAGAAGAAAAAATGCAATGGCAACTTATTAATATTGTATTTCCCCTTACTCTTGTAATGATTTTTGGATTAGCAAAATACTATTGGCGAATGAAAAAATATGGGAAATAGGAAAAATAAGCTATGATTGCCCAATCTAGCAAAGGACAATCATAGCTTAGTCATACTAAAAACTTAAATAGTTATAGATAAAAAATAATAAAATGGTTATGTATTTTTTAACTCATTGCAGCCTAGCATGAAAACCCTAAAAGCTTAAAATCCTACTTTCATACTCACATAAAAAGCTCTACCTGCCCGACCTGGTAAAGAATTAAGGATTCTACGGCTGTATTCAGGATAATAAATTTGTTCGTCCAACAAGTTGGTTACATAGATGTTCAAAAGAACGTCTGATTTGCTTGTCGACCCTGAATAAAGTTTTTTCATATTCCAATTTAAGTTCAAAGACAAATTATTATAGGCTTGGGCTTTGGGGTTTGCCTCTTTGTAAGTCGAGTTAATGTCATCACCTTCTCCGAAATACGAATTAAAAATACCTGCTGTAAAGCCTAGTTTAGGTTCTTCATAAATCAAGCCTGTTTTGAGCATCGTATTGGGCATTCCTAGGGTTAATTGAGTTTTGGTGTCATTGGCTATGCCTATCTTTAACCAAGAAAAAGACGTTGTAAAATAGAATTTTTTGAAAAAGGTAATTCTCCCTTCAAGTTCTAAGCCTTGCGAATCAAACTCGCCATTGTTGATTTGTTTAGGAGAAGCCAGTTTTTGCCCAATATTACCTGCCGTAGCCACAACTAAACTATCTTTGGGCAAAGAACGGGCTAACAAATCAGTTTGATGACTATTAAAATAGGTAGTTGAGAGTTGAAAAATTTTGCCTTTATAAGCTACTTGGATTTCGGTAGTACGGATTTTTTCGGGTACTATGTTCTCGCCACCACCAATTAAAGTAGCAGGAAAACTAGAATGAATCATTCGATAGGAATTGTAACGTTCTTGGAGGGAAGGAGAACGAAAGGCTTCCCCATATAATAATTTAACAAAGAATTTTTCTTTGTGATTAAAAACAAAATTTAACCGAGGTACAAAATTAGCTTTTGGGGCAGATGTTTTGTTAAGTTGCCCGCCCATATCAATTTTCAAAAATGGAAATGGTTGGTAATCCAATTGAAAATAGCCTGTATACCAAGTTTCAGATTCATTGTCGACTTGGCTAAATGGAGTTAGGTTGGTTTTAGTACCATACACATTAAAAGCACTGCCATCTTTTAATCGGCTTGCGGAAAGGACATTATCAAACATATAGATTGTTGTTCCTCCACCTAAAATACTAACTTTCGTAGTGAGTTGATACCGCAAACTACTTTCGGCTAACCAAGCATAATACATGACATCATTTGTGGAAGGATTGGTCTTAGATTCTATGAGATTTTGACGTATGCCGTATGAATGATTGAGGTTAAGTTGGAAATCCCATTTCTCCTTCCATTGTTTTTGATACGACAAATCACTATAATAATTAGAATTAAACGAACCCGAATAGATGGGATTTCCCCAAGAGCCTCCTCCAGCATTCATATTATTATTGATACGACTTACACCAAAAGATTGAATTTTGAAGCCCCTGTATTCAGCTTTTATCCAATAAGTTTGGCTTTCGTAAGCCATTTTGATGCTTTTTGGGGGATTAACTACCGTTTCTTTGCCATTGACCAACTTCATATCTGTTTCACCACGTGTCTGCCAATTCCAGCCTTCGCTTTTTTCCGTTTGCCAAGCCGCTTGAATATTGAATTTACCAATGCGTTTGGCTACGAGTAAAGTACCCTGCCAAGTTCCGAAACTACCATACCGAGCCGTTGCTTTTATTTCTGTATTTTCCTGATTTGTTTTGGTAATAATATTAATTACGCCTGTATACGCATTCGAGCCATACAACACTGAACCTGCCCCTCTAATAATTTCCACTTTTCAATAATTTGAATGGGAAAAGCCGTATAAATATTTTGATTGAAAGCCATACTATGGTATTCTCGGAGTGGGCGACCATCTAATAGGTGTAATAATTGTGTAGTAGATATAGTTCCTCGAACTATCATTGTACCTTGTGGGGTAAAAGCACCGCCTGTAAAATACATACTTGTAACTCTGTCAAGTATTTCTCCGAGATTTAATGCCCCAAAAGCCTCAATTTCTTTGGCAGTGATTACGGTCATGGTAGCAGGTGCTGCAATAGCACTTTCTGTTTTTTTGGAGGCAGTTGTTACAGTTTCTTCTTCTTTTTCCATCACAGGCAATGCCATAATTTCTTTGACAGAGGGTCTAAAAATAGTATCAATCGGTTGGGAATAGGCAGCACTTGTCAGCAAAAAACAAAGCACGCCAACTAGAATAGTTCTCATGGGATAGCTGGGTTATAAAGTTAATAGTACAGGTAGGGTGGTAGAAGGAAATACCAATGTTAAGTTACATAGTATTTGCACTATGCAACTTACATGGCTAGTTATTCAATGGTACAAAATTTAGATGTACTTTCCTAGTAAAAATGGAAGTATATTTTAGAAGGTAGTTGAATTAACTTCATAAATCATTTAAAACGTACAACTAAAAACTCACAACTACTTATAACAATTTATTCAATCGCCAAGTACACAAACTTGCAATCACAAAACATGTACCTGCCCAAACGTAATCCCCAAAAATGAGTTTGCCAATGAAAAAAAGTACACTATACACTAACGCAATGCCTAAAAACCATGCTAGAAATAAATTTGCTGTATTCCGATTTGGTTTCGGTAAATTTGTTGTCAAACGGATTGGCTCCCAAAATCCCGAAGGTTGAATTTCACGATAAAATTTTTCCAATGCCTCTAACTTGGTAGGTTGTGTAAGAAAGGTTACAGCAATCCAAACAACTGTCGTAAAGGCAATCGTAATAAAAAAACTGTATGGAAATAGGATTTGTGAAATGTCTGTCTTTGTAATCTGAGTACTGCTATAGGCAATATTTTGATTATAAAATGTTATAATTCCAAAGGGAATAAATGGAGCTAAGGTTGCCGCAATTTCTGACCACGCATTAATTCGCCACCAATACCACCGCATAATTAACACCAATCCAAGCCCTGCTCCACATTCTATCATAAATTTAAAAGCACTTTCCATCGTGGATAATTTCGTAGTAACAAACATGGCAATAAACATCACTAGAAATGTTGCAATACGTGATACTTTCACAAATTCCAATTCAGAGGCTTGTGGTTTAATAAATCGTTTATAAAAATCATTGACAATATAGCTTGTTCCCCAATTAAGTTGCGTAGAAATCGTACTCATATAGGCAGCCAAAAATGCTACAAGTAACAACCCTCGCAACCCGACAGGCATAAAATCTTTGATAGCCAAAATATACCCCAATTTTTTATCAGCTTCGGGCAAGGCTGGATACAACACAATGACACACAAGCCAACCAAAATCCACGCCCAAGGTCGCAAACAATAATGGGCAATTTGGAAAAATAGCGTAGCTTTAATAGCATCTTTTTCAGTACGCACACTCATCATGCGTTGCACAACATAGCCACCACCCCCAGGTTCTGCCCCAGGATACCAACTTGCCCACCATTGAAAACCAATATAGGCTAAAAACGTAGCCAAACTTATGCTTAATGCTTGGGCTGTTGTACTAGCTGCTTCTCCTGCGGTATTTATTTGTGGAAAAAAATCCAAAGACCAACTTGGTAATTTGGCTTGTAATCCTGCAATACCACCAACTTGCTCACTATTCACAACGACCACTGCTAAAATAATGCAACCTGTCATAGCAATCACAAATTGAAAAGCATCTGTTACAACTACGCCCAAAAAGCCCGACAAACTCGAATAAAGTGCCGTTAGCAACATAGCACCTGCCACATACCACAAAACTTGCTCGTCTGACACATTGAAAAACACTTTTATTAGGGCTGCTAACGCAACATTTACCCATGCAATTACCACAGAATTAAGGAATACGCCCATGTAAATAGCTTTAAAACCTCTTAAAAAACTTGCAGCTTTGCCCGAATAGCGTTTTTCTATGAGTTCTACATCGGTTACAATATTGGCACGCCGCCATAAATCGGCAAAGAAAAAAGTGGTTAAAATCCCACCAATCACCGCATTCCACCATAACCAATTGCCACTAATGCCATGTTGAACAACTAATTCAGTTACTAACAAAGGGGTATCGGCTGCAAAAGTTGTTGCAACCATCGAAGTTCCTGCCATGAACCACGATAAATTTCGACCACCCAAAAAATAATTTTCTGTATTTTTTCCTGCTTGTTTTGCGTAATAAAAGCCAATAGCTAAGGAAAATACTAAATAGACAGCAATAACTGCCCAATCTATCCAATGTAATGTCATGAAGGAATGTAAATAAGGTGTAAAAAGATACAGTATAGCCGCAAAAATAGGAGAATTTCTATATACTTAGTAATTTTGGCTGTTTTTTGCAGAGATACTGATAATTATTAGTTGTTTTTGTCATGCCGAGGTTGCAAAAAACTGATAGTATAAGCACTAAAACAAAAATAGTTTATATGTTTTGTAGCATACACTTTAGTCTGTGCTTTGTAAGTAGTTGATAATCAATAGGCACAGACTAAAGTCTATGCTACAATTAATTTTATCTAGGTGTTTATTATATTACTGTACAAATTTTTAAAACCACTTTAATTTTAACTTTTATGTTTATTATAGCCCTAACCTACAAAAAAGAGATGCAAGAAATAGAAAGGTTTCTTGACGAACACATCAAATTTCTTGACGAACAATATAGCCAAAATAGGTTTATTTTTTCGGGCAGAAAGAACCCAAGAACAGGCGGAGTCATACTAGCCCATAATGCGACAAGAGCAGAGGTAGAGGAACTAATTAAGTTAGACCCTTTTTATCAACATGCTCTTGCAGACTATGAAATAACGGAGGTTATTCCTACAAAATATGCCAAAGAATTTGCCTATTTTGTGGAAAAGTAATTTTAGTAACTAATCTAAGCAATACAACAAAGTTAGTAGGCATCTTTTGGGTTTCTACGAACTGATTGACAAAATTTACAAATCCTTGTTCTAAAAATTATTGACATATTTCTTTACATATGTAAATTTATAGGCTATTTGTCTTGCCTATTTTTGTAGCATACATAAACAAAAAAATGCTATGAAAAAAATAATAAGTATTCTTTGTACTGTTCTATGCATATCAATAGGTATGCAAGCACAAACTCAAAAACAAGTTCCAATTCAAACCCAAAAACAAATAAAACCCATGAACTACACTATTTTAGTATTGTATAGAGCAACAAATCTTTGGCTGTCATTAAGCAGAGAACAACGAGAAACTTTTTACGAAACCAAAGTAATTCCAATTATTCAAAAATTTACAGGGAAACTAACGGTGCGTTTATTTGATAGCGAGGCTTTTCATGCCAAAACATCTGATTTTATGCTTATAGAGTGTGCTAATTTAAAAGATTACTACTTTTTTATGGAATATATGCGTGATACAGAGTTATTCGGAAAGCCATATATTGAAATAAATGACGTAATCATTGGCATTGAAGGAGGTTTTGAGGAATTTGAAGAAACCGAATATAAGCCTTCAAAAAACAAGTAAACATGCAATAAGTAACATAGCATTGTGGTAAAAAAGTATTTAATCATTTCTATGCCTGATTAAAAAAACATATCTACTATACCATACGTGCTAATGCACAATTACGAATGATAAATTACGACACCGTATAAATTAGTAATTATCAACGACTTGCACTCTATTGTCATTCGTAATTTGTCATTCGTAATTCGTAATTATTGTGCATCAGCAGTTATATCAAAACGGATAAAGTTAGTTACTCAACAGCTAAAAAAAGCTCTACTTCTGCATATCCATTATCTGTAGCCTAAACAGAAAAAAATCTAAAAAAGAGGTTCACAACGTGTTTTTAAAAATAGCTGATTATCAAGGGGTTAAAAATACGTTATAGGAAGGAAATTTTAATTTGTGCTCATTAGCCATAAAAAGCTATACTACACTCGAATCCCCATAATTGTAATATCATCACGTTGTTCTGCTCCCTGCATGTGTTCTTCTATTTCAGTTTGTAACACAGATTTTTGGATAAAAATATCATGCACAGCATTGCTTTCAAGGATATTTTTTAGGCGTTGTGAACTGAATTTCTGTTGTGCTATATTATTTTGGTCTGCGATGCCATCAGATGTCAGATAAATCATGCTCCCATTTTCTAAGGTAAGTACATGGTTTGTAAACCGTTTTACTTTATTTTCGTTGCGATGCACCCCACCAATAGAACTTCTATCTCCTCTAATTTCTTCTAAGGTCGAATTTTTGCGAACATAATACAAAGGGCGGCGTGTTCCTGCAAAGGTAATTTTAGTATCATCATCTTGCGTTTCTAACAAACAAAGACACAAATCCATGCCATCATTATTCGTTTTATCATACTGTTTCAATGAACCCACCACCGCAATATCTAGCAATTCAATAATTTTAGCGGGGTCATATTCTCGTCTAATTTTCACAATTTCATTCAAAATATTGCTGCCTACCATACTCATAAATGCCCCTGGTACACCATGACCTGTACAATCAACCACCGCAACAAAGGTTTTAGTCGTTGTATAACTATCTTCACTCATAATGCTAGAAAGCCAATAAAAATCTCCCGAAACAATATCTTTGGGTTTATAAATTACATAATATTCTTGCAAGGCAGCCTGTAATTCATTTACACTTGGCAAAATAGATTGTTGAATCGTACGTGCATAGCGAATACTATCTGTTATATTTCTATTTTTAACTTCTAACATATCATGCGTATCCTTTACAAGTTGGTACGAATGGGCATTTGCTAAGGCAACAGCTACATAAGAAGCTAAGGCTTGTAAAATATTGATTTCTAACTCATTATACGCAAATAAACGGCGACTTTGCACCGTTAAAACGCCTAAATGTTCTCCTTCGTAGTGCAAAGGCAAATAAATTAATGATTTAGGTATAAGTTCATCTGCAAAATTAATTGTTAATTGTCGAATATACTTATTATGTTCTTCCTCTAAATTATTGATTATCACAGGTTTTTGGTGTGTATAGCAC
>Ga0247722_10001572_pt1 | contig 12502 bp, 7 predicted proteins | sample MSEWelMarce3H_FC_FD_189094 | JGI IMG/M metagenome (GOLD analysis project Ga0247722, IMG submission 189094) | Subsurface sediment microbial communities from gas well in West Virginia, United States - MSEEL Well Study Marcellus 3H_FC | ecosystem: Environmental > Terrestrial > Deep subsurface >... | reverse complement strand
TTGCAACGCCGGTTGCGGCTGAAAACTTAGCTGGGCTTTGGCCGACGCTACTTGGTTGATCATTTTTGTCGTCTCTTTAGCGTTCAGAATTATATCGCTAAGCAACTTCTGGTTGGCTTTTATGTTCAATTTAATCTCTTCGATTTCACTTCTTGTTTCATTTAAAGCTTGGGTGTTCGAGTTGGCTGTAACCGCGTTAATAAATTCGACATTGCGTCTTTCTAGCTTCGCTTCGTTTAAAACAGTCGCACAGTGTTCTGTAGCCTTGATTAGCCCATCAAGAGACTTGTACTCCTTAAAACTCATTCGCTCACGAAGATTTGATTTCAGCCCACTCAAAAATTTGTCCATTATTAACTGTTCCCGTATTTCGAGATCCATGGGTTTCCCTTCTTTCGTTGGGTACGCGAATGAAAAAAGTTTCTGTAGTCGGCAAGCATAATCTCGTACTGATTCGCCTGGGTTACGGATACAATTGTTATATTCTGTTAGGTACATTTTTCTACTGTCCCCTCCGTGGAAACGGTCATGGAGGCTTTGTTTCACCTTAAGGAAGGATTGAGCTTCCATTGGATAGCGTAATTGAAAGGAACTGACACAGTCTCCTGCCGCGCCAAAAAGTTTCGAACACAGCATTTTAATTTTTCTCCCCTCTTCAAACTCCGAAGTGTCCATCACTCTTTCGAAATGCTTTATCCAGTCTTCGAATTTCGTGGACCCTAACCCATTAAAGGCAGGTACCTGCGCTAGAAGTGATACGGTCTGCTGTTGTTGGCCCAGTAATATCTTTTGGCTGTTATAATAACTCTGGCTGGATTCCGTGGGGTGAACTGGGGTGGAATTTATTACGGTTGGTTTTACTGTCTTTCCCTTTAGAGCACCTATCATTTGTTTTGAAGCGAGTTTTGCGCCATATATTGCGTCTTCCTTTGTGGCACCTACGTTACGTAGATAGCGGTACATATTGTCAAAATGATTTTGATAAGTTAAGGTCGCTTTTCCCATTTGCTCCGAAGGCTCCTCCCCCTCCATTTTTGGAACAAGGACTGCGCTGTTGCAGTAGGCAACGTTTCTCTTTTTCACTGTCAACTGCTGGGACTCCCCCGGATGACCAGAAGCGAAGGGTTCAAAATGAAAATCAGGTATCGGCCTCGCTTCAACTTTCGCCTTTGGGTCAGAAGGGTTGGGTTCCGTCAACGGAGGAACCTTTGGAATCCTTCTGTTTTCTTCGACTAACGAGAGGGTGCTAGTAAACTCTTCATCAGAAGAGGGTGGTTCTTGGACGGAATTGTCGGCATGGGTAGCTACGGTAAATTTCTCCAATGAATCGGACACAGCGCGCCCCGAGGATTTGTCTTTAATACGAGCGCTCTGACGAGTTGGTAACAGACCCTTAATGCGATTTCTTCTAGTCTTCGTTACTGGTTTACTAGGTCCAGCCTCGTCAACGGACTCGTCGTCACCGTCGTCCGAATCCACTTGTAATTGTTTCACCTCGTCTTCCACCTCCGCTAGGCTTGGATAAATATTTTGCTGCGTAATCGGAGTTCGAGCTAGTGATTTCCCTTTTGTGTTTACCCACGTCCCTTGACGTTCCTCGAACGACCGGTTTTCTGTAACTCCTTCAATACCCTCTTGGTCATAACCGTCGTCCTCCTCGTCAGAATATTCTTGGGAATCGTAACCATCCAACGCTTTGGTCCTTGTTCCTGACTTGGGGCGTCGTTTAAATTGTTTGGGGGAAAATTTGTGTAAAATGGTTTTACCTATACTTTTCAAAAAACCTGGGGTGCCTAATTTCTCCTTAGGAGTTTCTATAGTTACTCCTTCCATTCGGTTATCAATCTTAACTGAATGTGCGGTTACAATCATGAACCAAATCGAACAGTCTAAATGTCAAAAATACTGTGCGACGCACGGTGGATCGTTAATGTTATTGGAATTATAGACAGAGTCGGCAAGACCAACAAGGCTACTATAGTAAGAGGTGGGGAAAAAATGGTAGGCCGAATTGGCTATAACCCAACAAAACTGTTATGTTGAAAAAATTTAACGAACGAAAGAGGTGACTGAATACCAACAAAACTGCAATGCGGACAACGAGAAAAAGGGAAAAAATATTCTCAAAAAAGGCAGAGGTGGCTGAATACCAACAAACTGCAATGTGGACAACGAGAAAAAGGGAAAAAATATTCTTTAAAAAAGGCAGAGGTGGCTGAATACCAACAAAACTGCCATCAGGTAATGTAATTGAATGGGCAGTGTCGGCTGAAAACCAACAAACTGCTATACGGCGATATATAAAAAATAATTGGCAGAGCTGGCTGAATACCAACAAAACTGCGATACGGTTATGAAAAAAATAATTAGCAGAGCTGGCTGAATACCAACAAAACTGCCATACAAAGTTCGGTACACATAATCAACCCAACAGTTTTATGGGAGGGATAGTGCAGACAGCTTTAACTTGACATAGTCAAAAGAAAGGCTGATGATTGTCCCGTACGTAATTAATTGAAAGCCAACAATTACACGTAAGACAATCCCTGACCCACTGCAAGATCCACGCCGTGTTCCTGGTACGATCGCTAAATCTTTCAACAGTGTCTTCGGAATGCCCCAAGAAAATCTTGTGCAACCGGAAATAACCACACGGGGGTTCTGGAGTCAAAAGGTACAAACGTCGATGGCTGTGATTTTTACATCCAATTACTTGGAAACCGCACCTGACGTGAATGGACACACATACATCGGAAGGAATCAAGACACACGAGTTCAGATAGATCGCTGCCACCAATGTAATAGGCTACGCGTGCGTGGAACACGTAACGCTATTATCATGAGAATTAAGGCTAATTTCTAATATTTAAGGCTAAGAGTTTTAATAAAAAGGTTGTATTACCGCATTTTGAACACACACACAAGTTAAAGTTCTCGAACAACGGTCTAGTCAGGAAGAGGGATGAAAGAACAGAAAGGTTCTAAGAGCGTCGTAGTGGGTTGATTATCGACTACTAGCTTGCGTACGTTCTGGTCAAAAGTCGAGAGAGGACTCCTATTTCTATTCATTTTACTTCTATTTATTAACTTTGAAAAAGGTGAAAGCGGGAGGGAAAGCATAGCAATTTAGGTCAAAGTTATGCACGCTTTTTCCTTGTTGCGTAAAGGTCAAGTTCGTGTTCGCGTCTTCCTGGTTCTCCCTGTCACACAACAGGGGTGTCTTTCATGCCAGGTATAACTTTCTGGAATTCTTCCGCCTTCTAGTAAGGGCCGATTTGGCTGTTATTTATTAGGCTGGACCCTGATAAGAGCGAGGGTGACTTTGGCCGGTCAATGTCCTTTCTGATACTATCCGAGTCTAGCTGATTCCTTACATCACTCCCCCTCCTATCTTGTTGCGTCCCGCAACAAACAACCGCGGCTACTGCAGTAGGTAACACCAATGAATGTGAATCCAACGCCGACGACAAGGGACACGATAAAGTCAAGGAAAATTTCCACGAATTCAGACGGCGTCTGTGTTCGTGCTCCCAAGTGGAACCGTACGAGCGGGCATTCCTCGGTAACCAGTATGCAATATTCGTGTAAGGAGAATCACAACGTAGACTTCAAAACCAGAATGATTGTACCTCGAACCAAACCAGACCCAACGCACAACAGGAGTAGCGGTGGAAAAAAAAAAATAAATTTGTTCGATAGAAGGATATGGGATGAAGGGGTAAGGAGGGAAGCATCGTTGCAAAATTATACCGAATTGTCAGATGAGTTGATGAGCACAAGGAAACTAATAATTTTACGATTAAATTTAGAAATTGCTTAGACGAGAAAATGAAGATGGTTGGGAGCATCGTTGAAAAAATCATACCATTCGACAAGGAGAATAAAATTGAACGATCAAAAAAAAATTAATTATAGGAGTAGAAAGGGGATACAGTTGCGACCGAATACAACTTAACATTACTGAGGTCTTGGTCTTCTCGGAAGGAAAGCCTCGTCTTCCGGTCCAAGACGGGGGCGTTGAGGGCGTGGTTGCCTTGGCCTCTTCTGGCGGTGTGGAACGGTCGACTGCTCCGAGGCTGTTGATTGGGAAGAATAGGTATCGGCACGCGGCAAGATGATAACCGGTGGCTGAGTAGTTGGAGCGGCAATGGCGGGTTGAGATTTCTTGAAACAGTTGATGTTAAGGATTTTTGACATGATTGGGAAGGCTTTGAGGAGAAAGGTACCAACTCCGCAAAATCGTACTGCTATGACGGAAAGCATTCCGAAACCCGAAACAGCCCCGAAATTTTTAAGCCAACCTCCCACCTTAGCTACAAAGTCTACGTGAGGGGCATCGCTGTGGTGGATAAGCACGTTGGACGTCAGGAGATCTCGTGAGTTGTCCTCCGCGTGATGTTCATGAATGGTTGCGAGAATGTCGGCCATCACTGACGCATGGCTCAGGGGCCCGTTTTGAATTGCCGGATGCATTTGCAAGAGGGTGTTTAGAGTATTATCTGCTTCATGCTTCTCAGTTTCGATGAGCTGTCTGCCTTGGACTTGAATGGTAGCAAAGACAGGAGTCCATTCCCCATTTCTATACGCGTGGGTTCGTCCATTAAAGTTAACGAAATTGGAAAACCAATAGCAGTCTGTAAAGGGAGTTAGTTCCCATCCTTCTACTGAAATTGTGGAATTAAGATACCGCGGCTGAGGGCCACATTTTGTAAATTGGGTTTCAAAAGTTACATTATGCTCTTGACATTGTAAGACGGAGGCTTGAACACCGTTAGCAATTAGTTTTGTGCAACGAGGAAGATTAATGTGAGCCGCCGCTAACCAGCCGTTGTATTGGGCGCTAACGATTACGCTGTGATGATTCATTTTCCGATTTTCACATTGTAATCGTCGAATTTCCCGTGCCAGGCGATTCTCGTATTCCAAGGCTATATCTCTGGTATACTGAACGTGAGCAGCTGCTTCGATTTCTGCCTTCAACGTCAAAGGAACCTTCTTCTCTGTTTCACCTGTTGAGTTATAACCAGCTGATGCCTCTGGGCCGACCGTCGCATTAGTTATTTCGAACTCTTCCGTTGGAGGGGAAATGTTGATGGCGATAAGAATCTTATCCATTCCCATTACACTTTGTAATTGGCGTTTCCCGCAATATGACAACATTGTGGTATTAATTAGGTAATCTGTCTGGCTAGCACGGTCATGTAAACGCCTAACAGTTGGATTGCTGGTTTTATAAAGGAGTCCTTCCCCCCGCCGTACTAATTTGAGCTCACACCCCTTCTGTTCTTTATAGGAGGTATCCCAAATTAGAGTGACAAGATTTGCGGTCGAAGAGCCGTTAAGATTTCCTGGGAGAGTACCTAAGGGAGAATTGATTGTGCAATTGTCACATTCGGTTTCCAGAGCAACCTCCTCGATTTTACAATTCATAACTATATCCTCAACCGTTCGCATCCATGCCGGTTGTACGAACGGATATCTGTCAAACGTAAACTTATGGGGACCTGCTGGATTCATGGAATTATTTCCACATTTTCGGAACTCCTTCATGGCCCGACATGACTCAACAGTGGCTGCTACAGGCCATTTGCTTTCGCTCTGGTGATAGTAACCGAAGAAATCAGTGAGCACGGAACGCTTCGATACCCAAACGCTACATATGTGCCCCGGGAATCGTTTAACTTCGGGTAAGTGGGACAAGAGAGTGTATACAACAGATTTTGGGGGAGATGGGTCTTCCATTCCGAGGAGGCAGTCTTCGTCACCAAAATTAAGGAATCCTTGCATCTTTGCCTGGCTACAGTCGCATATTGTGACGTTCATCGCAACTGCCGTACGTAGGCAGGTGATGAGTACTATCAAAAATATACTGGAGAAAGGAACGAGGGCACATTGAATTTTTTGAACAATGATACATTATGTCATGAATTTAATGATACGTTTGAAACTTCATCAATAACCTATTGATGGAGAACATTTATTTAAAAAAAAATAGTGAATTGTTGAACGTTCACGAACGTTCCAATCGCTCTGAACGAATAACTTGTATCTCGTTCGAGGGTGATTTTATTATTAATTCTGTAATACAATTGTTCGAGGGCCATGCCTACTTGTCAACCAAGGCCTGTGCGATAATTGTCGAATTTCCTTTTTCTTCCAAACGCGTCATGCCATCTGGATGAAACCAAGCTCATTCCGTTCGGAATTGTAAAAAAGAGACCCGTAGGGTGAATTTCCAATTATTTTCGTCCGATTGGCAGTCGTTCGTGAGATATTCGTGGAAAACGGATTGGGGCACTTATACTTGTCCCTGGTGGGAAAAGGCTTCTTTGCCTACTATTTCCCTAACCAGCGGCAAGTTCAAATTTTTCGGGAATTACGTAAAGAACACCCGCACGCTTCATTCGATTGGAATGAAACAACGGTTAGCGTTTTCAGAGATGATTATTCCGCGTGCGTAGTAAATTTCACGGTTTTCCTAGTAGACAAAATTTTACGTGAAATACGCGACTTAGTAAAAGAAAAGGCAAGGCAATTGAAAAATCCAAAAATGAGACTTTGCTTCCGAACGCGTCATCCGTTCCGGACGAAACCGAGTTCGTCCTGTTCGTAATCGTGAAATGGGTACCCAAAGGGTGAATTTCCGATTATTTTCGTCAAATCTTCAATCGTTCGTGAGATATTCACGAAAAACGGATCTGGGTACATTTTACTTGTCTGTGGTGGGAAGAGGCTTCGTTGTCTACTACATTCCCAACCAGCGTTAAATTAAATTTTATGTGCAACATGCCAAACTCCTGCACGCTTCTTCTGATTTGAACGAAATAACCTTCGTTCAGGATAATCACGAAATAAAGCACGAATGTTGGCCCTAATTATACCAAAAGTGACTAGTCGATATTGGTCTCTCCGTAAGTCACCATTGATAGGACCCTAATGGGGGGTTGGTTAGCAAGTCGGCTTGCTAGCGTGGTCGTATTATTGCCCAGAGGCTGCGAGTTCAAACCTCGTACAAGTGGAAAAAGTCAGGAACATATCCGTGTGTCTGTGTATGGAAGGTTTCACCACCCTTTCATACATATTCCGCGCCTCTTCCGAGCATGGAAAACCGAAGCTACTGTTTTAGGGTTACAGTAAAAGTTCTTGTTAGGTGGACAAGAGCCAGCCACATCGGAATTAGTGCTCGTCGAAGATTTGTTCCCGCGTGAAAGAGTCCTGATCAGGCTCCGACTGCATTGCGTGGACCCATTCCTTTTTATTTTTGCGCCTAACACGCCGTCAGGGGGCGCTTTATGCAATAAAATTTATGTATTTATTTACTTGTTGTTTTTTTTATATATATATATAGCCCTAACTTTCCGGTAGAGGGCGCCTTGAAAAAATTTGAATTCGGCTTATGACAATGTTTGTCTAAAGGGACACATTCGCTTACTATTAGCAACGCTTATTCTAGATTATAGACTATTACGAGAAAGCTTTTCCCACACAACCAAATCGACAAACTCATTTTCGTGATTGTATTGTGCGGAGTAATCAATACTGCGGCAACAAAGGGGAAAAATTACAATGGAACAATCCTAGGGAGGAGGTTTCATTCCTCTAGTTTCTCCTGGAGGGGGCCAATGGGACGGACTACAGCTCCACCCAAATCGAGATCGGACGGGCATTCGATTCGGTCCTGCTTGGGTTCGTGTTCCTTGTAGTCGGTGATTTTTTCCGGGATGTAGCAGTTGTTGCAGACGAAAATGTAGATTTCCTCTTCGTCTTCTTCGTATCCCTCTCCATTGTCGTTTTGCAACAATGAGTAAAACACCCTTCGACCGATACTCTGGATTCTGTATCGGTCCTCGCGTTTCTGTCCCTCGAGACACGTCGAGCACGGTGAAGGTTTGTTGTGCGCCATTCTTTACTAGTGTAATGGTTTGTGTGTGATTGTGAAACTGAATATTCGACGGTTTCGGCTGTCTTATATAGTAGCCTTTGCGATGGCTACAAGGAGACGCTATTGCTTAATGGGGGAGTCGGCTTACGCAAAAAAAGGGAGGCTGGACACTGTTATTCTTCCATAAAGAAGTCTTTAAACCAATCAGGTCGACGGGTTTCCCTTTTTGACCTGATTCCCCCCGTCTCTATCCCCCCACTACCTGGGTTATCTGTTCCCTGTGGCGTGAGTAATACGCTCTGAAGACTTGGTTGTCCTTGACTCGCCTTGTTATTGTCTACACTGGAATATGTGCTGCTTAAAGCTTGGGGTTCTTGACCTGAAATTCCCATTTGGTCAACAGAATTGTCACTCTCAATGTTATCTTGATTAACGGAGTCGTCGGTTTCCCCTTCGTTGAAAGTTGCATCGTTTTCCTCCTCTTCGTTTGTTTCGTCCCCCGGTCGTCGTGCACTTAATGTAATATTTCGGAGATCGTCAAAGTCGACGCATTCCTCGTCACGCCACACCATGCATTCGGTTAAGGCTTTTAATCGATTTACGTGAGTGAGCTGTGTTTTTGCGCCATTATAAGAGCGGATTTCTACTGTGCCGTTGTCATTTACTCTTGAAATACGATAGGGACCTTGATATCTAGGGTTGAGTTTTTTACTTGTCCCAGTTTTAATGACTCTTACGTCGAGGAGAACTCTATCCCCCAGTTCAAATTGAGATTCCTTGGCTCGTTTGTCATATTGCAACTTCTGTCTGGTCCTGGCGTCTAACAAATTTTTTCGTGCCAGCGTAAAACCTTCGCGTAAACGCTTCATCGTCTGACTCTTATAATCCTGCGGAGTGATCAGTTCCGTTTCGGGGATTAAAAATCTGTCGACCACCATGTTGGGATCTCGCGCAGTTATTAGAAAATAAGGGCTCTCCATTGTAGAAGAGTGTACGGAATTCCTATAGGCAGAAGCCATCGGCCCGAGAATATCTTCCCACTGTTCAAATCCGTCGGCAATATATTTACGAATCATTTCCACCATTGTTTTGTTGAAGCGTTCAGTCATGCCGTTCGATTGGGGGTGATACGCTGTCGTGGTTTTGTGTTTCGTTTTTAATTCCTGACATAAATTATTAAAAAGACGGGAGGTAAAATTTGAACCCCTATCTGTAATGATAACTTTTGGCGGTCCGTGATAAAGGACTATTTTATCCATTAAGGCTCGACAAGTCGTTTCTGCCGTTTGATTAGACAATGCCACGACTTCCGTCCATTTAGAGAAAGCATCCGTCATTACAAGTACATATTTATTTCCATTCAAGGATTCGGGTTTGATTGGCCCTAGAAAATCCATGCCTATAACTTCAAATGGAGCTGTTGCTATCTCCAGCGGGTGCAGAAAAGCTCTGGTGACCACTTTTCTTTGTAAAGCGCATACTTCACACGACATACAATATTTCTTAATGTCTGACACCATATTCGGCCAATAATATTTATCTCGCACCCTCAAATAAGTGCGCAGGAATGCTAGATGTCCTGCTAACAGAGAATCGTGATATTCCTTAACAACATTTTTACGCAAGGAATATGGCACTACCGTTTGATCCTGTACGAATTGTCTCCTTTTTTTGGAGGACGGTCGAAATTCTCTTAATAACACGCCGCCTTTTATTCGAAAAGTTTTAATTTCTTTCACCCAGTCAGCATTTTCGATCTCGTCCGTTTCCGACAATATGCCTTCGTTCAAATAGGTAATTATTTTGGAGCATAATTCGTCCTTCCTTTGCTCTTCGATAATATTGTCTGTAAAAGTCGATCGTTCCTCAGTGGACACGACTCGAATGCGGGAAAGAAAGTCGGCGTTAGCGTGTTCCTTCCCTGGTTTATACCGAATTTTATATTTGACTGCTGATAGCTCAATCGCCCATCTTCCTAGTCTACTTTTCTCGTCTTTGTGCGACTCTAGCCATTGAAGTGGTCTATGATCACTAATAATTTCAAATTTCTCGTCTTGTAAGTAATGGCGATATCGTTTTACTCCATACACAATAGCGAGGGCTTCTCTCTCAATAGCTGAGTAATTTCGCTCGGCCGTATTTAAGTGTCTACTGGAATAAGCGATAACCACTTCCTTTTCTCCCTGGATCTGGCTGAGTACAGCTCCAATTCCATAGTCACTAGCGTCCGTGAAAATCAGGAACTCTTTGTCAAAGTCAGGGAACGCGACGATTGGGGGCGTAATTAAACATTCTCGCAGCTTTTCGAAGGACGTCTGTTCGGCGTTTCCCCAGGTGAAGATGTCAGTTCCAGCGACCTGCTTTGTAATCGGTTTCTTCGCTTGGCTGTTATGATTACCTTTATCTTTTTTCTTTTTTGTTAATTCAATTAATGGGTGCGCGATGTCCGCGAAATTCTTAATGAAACGTCGGTAGTAGGATGCGAGCCCTAAAAACGATTGAATTTCTACAACGGTTGTCGGACGTTTAAAATTCTTCAATAACTCAATCTTTCCGGGGTCTGGGGTGATTCCGTTCGCCGAAATCACATGACCTAAATATTGGACCGATTGACACATAAATTTACATTTCGAGAGCCCGAGCTTTAAATCGGCTTCTTTTAAAAGATCAAAAATACATCCTAAATTTGTCAGGTGCTCCTTTTTTGATTCCGAAAACACTATAATATCGTCGAGATAAACTAAACATATTTTCCCTATGACGGAACGTAACACATAATTCATCAAACGCTGAAAGGTCCCTGGTGCGTTGGTTAACCCAAACGATAATCTATTCCACTCATACAAATTGTTGTCCACTATAAACGCCGTTTTTTCTTTCGAACTGTCGTCCATTTCTATTTGCCAATAACCTGAAGCTAAATCCAGAGTCGTGAAATACTTTTGTCCGTGAAGCAAATCTAAGACGTCGTCGATTCGAGGCAAAGGGAACGAGTCTTTCTTTGTGATATTATTTAATTTTCTATAATCCATGCAGAGTCTTATTCCTCCGCTTTTCTTTTTTACCAACACTACGGGTGCCGCCCATGGAGACACGGACGGTCTTATTAATTTGTTCACTAATAATTCTTGCAAAATACTGTCTAATTCACTCTTGTCCTTCTGGTGTATTCGATAGGGTCGTAATCTAATGGGTCCTTGTCCTTCCGTGTTAATGTGGTGTTTTACTAGTCCTGTTTTTCCTAATTCTCCCGCTGTGGATGCAAACATAGTTTTTCTACTATCTAAAAATGTTGTTATATTTGCTCGATCTATTTCTGGCATTTCTAATGGCAAATTGTTTTTAAAATCTAGTGTGATGCTAGGCTGTTCGTTTAGGTTGCATGAATTAATGCTGTCTTTTTCCACTCTGCTGAACTCCAAAGTCCCAATCAATTCATATTTAGTTAAGGTTATTGGCTTGTTAGTTTCGTTTACTATGGCTATTGAAAACACTGTTCCTTCGTTTCCCAAACTGATAAAAGGATCAAAACGTAATCCGCTGTTGAGTCCCGGCCCTTGATTCAAATAAAACGCAAGATTGGGAGGTAGCTGTGCCCCATTCCCTTCCGATTCAACGACAGTGGCACTAAAAGGCTTAATCGTGATCTTCTTTCCTGTCATAATAGTGGGCGCCGAGTCGGGTAAAGTTGTCTTCTTAACCCTGTAAATTTTCCTCTCGCTTCCATCGATAATAAATTTATGCTCGTATAAAGCATCAAGACCTAAGATGCATTCCTCGCTAATTCCATCGACGACGATAAAGTCCTGCAGAAGATTATCGCCTAAAACTAAGATTTCGAGGGTTACTAATCCTCTAGTAGTCAATCTGGTGTTCTCTACACCGAATAATTCGACCGGGGTCTCAGCGTTATAATATTTGACTTCGTTTTTGATCCTGTTAAATACATCAGTATTAATTAAACTTCTTCCTGCGCCACTGTCTAAAAGGCCGCTGAATTTTATATTTCCGACTTGAATTTTAAGCCGAGGTGCTTTATTTTTTCTACTTTCTTTTACTTCATTAACATTTTGTCGGGGTTTTGGACAAGGGCCACCTTTTTGCCCAACGTTACAATTGGTGGTCTCTAGTTTCCCTGGTTAAAAGGGTTTAGTTGACCCTCGTTATTTTGGACGCGTGACCCATAGTTTTGGGACGCGTTTCCCTGAGTATCCGGACATTCGCGTGCAAGATGTCCATTCTGCTTACATTTAAAGCACTTAGGACCAGCTGGGCCAAACCCACATCTGTCGGTATTATGGGTTTGTGAATCGCAATATGAGCAATATCTAGCGCCGTTAGCGAAATTCCCATTTGGTTGATTACGTTGCCCCCCTTGGTACATTTGTGGCGGGTACTGATTCGGTTTGTAATATTGAGATGGTTTGGTCTGGCTGTTATCCACAAACTTGCTACTGTAATTGGGATTCTGCTGGTTACTTGTTTGCAACGCCGGTTGCGGCTGAAAACTTAGCTGGGCTTTGGCCGACGCTACTTGGTTGATCATTTTTGTCGTCTCTTTAGCGTTCAGAATTATATCGCTAAGCAACTTCTGGTTGGCTTTTATGTTTAATTTAATCT
>Ga0247722_10001571_pt1 | contig 12513 bp, 24 predicted proteins | sample MSEWelMarce3H_FC_FD_189094 | JGI IMG/M metagenome (GOLD analysis project Ga0247722, IMG submission 189094) | Subsurface sediment microbial communities from gas well in West Virginia, United States - MSEEL Well Study Marcellus 3H_FC | ecosystem: Environmental > Terrestrial > Deep subsurface >... | reverse complement strand
GACAATTGAGAACTATTCCATTTGCCATTCTGCAGGTAATACTTTTTTAAATGCTCCAACGGGTGGTAAAATAGGATTCAGGGCAGGTAATGCAGATAAAATGACCTTGACCAACGCAGGTCGCCTCTTGTTGGGAACAACGACGGAATCAACCTACTTGTTAGATGTCAACGGCACTGCGAGGGTGAGTGGGGCAATGACTGCTGGTAGCACTTCAAATGTAGCAATATATATTCCTAATAATACTGCAATAAGAAGCAATAATTCTGCTGGTAATTTATACATAGATGCATCAGACCCAGTTGGTAGTGGAACAATATTTTTAAGAGCAAATCTTGTTAACTCAAGTGAGATAATAACTCCAAATGCAACAATAACTGGAATAGCAAAAATAGGAACTGCAATAAAAGGTAACACTGCAACTAATGGTAGTCTTTATTTTGATACTTCTTTAGATTTAAATACAGGTACAGCTTATTTTAGAGGAGGTAATTGGGCATTTGAATCAATTGCTGGGAATCCAACAACTTTTGCTTCTGCAATTTTAAATATAAACTCCACCACCAAAGGCTTCCTTCCTCCTCGGATGACAAATGCACAAAGGAGTGCAATTAGTTCTCCAGCGGTTGGTCTTATTGTCTACTGCACAGATGCGACTGAGGGGTTATATGAATATACATCAAGCGGATGGATAAATCTAAATGGTGAAGAAACAAATAGGCAAACTGCATCTTATACACTTGCTCTTACTGATAATGGTAAATTAGTAGAAATGAATGTTGCATCTGCAAATAACTTAACAGTTCCGCTTAACTCATCAATCGCATTCCCAATCGGAACAAAGATTGACATTGCACAATACGGAGCAGGTCAGACCACAGTAGTGGCAACAGGTGGAGTGACAATAAGAAGTGCAGGAGGTGCATTGAAACTTGCTGCACAGTATAGCGGTGGTTCGCTTGTGAAGATAGCAACTGATGAGTGGTATTTATTCGGAGATATAACTGTATAAAAAATGAGTTTAAACTTAGGGATTATAGCATCATCAAGAACAACGGCATCAGCTGCATTGTTGTTAGACACATATACTGGTGCTGCTGCTGCTTACTCATTGCGTAAGTTGAGGACTGCTTATGCAGGTGCTGCAATAAGAGTTAGAAGGTCAAGCGATAATACTGAGACTGATATTGGTTTTAATTTACTTGGAGAATTAGATACAACTACATTGATAGCATTTGTTGGAATAGGTAGTGGTTATATAAGAACTTGGTATGACCAAAGTGGGAATGCCAGAAATGCTATAACTCCTATTAGTGGTGGAAGTAGTGGTAACTTATTTGTGAGTGGTGGTGTGATTAATTATGTAAACGGAAAACCTGCTTTTAGATTAAATGCAACACCTTCTTTATTTTTAGACATCCCCACAGGTTTACTAAACAATGCAACAAACTTCTCATTTCAATTTGTTGTAAACATAGACAACACTACTGGTGAAAATGCAGGTTTTTTTGGACCAGGTGGTTCATTTTACAATACTGGTATTGAAATCTTGAATCTGTCAAATTTTGGAAATAGAACTGCTTTAAGGCTTAATGGAACTTTGAGAAATAATAATGCAGGAGAGGCATATCAACTATGGAATGATAATTCTCAAACATTGACAGAAATTTATGGCAATACCAGCAGCACTTCTGCATATAAAAATAATGCATCAGTTACTTTAACAAATTCAACTGCTACACCTACATTAAATTTTAATGGTGTTTATAATATAAATAATTATGGAGGAGCAATTGGAATACCAACTAAAGGATATTTACAAGAATTAGTTATATATAGTTCAAATCAATTAAGCAATAGAACAGGAATAGCATCTAACATCAATTCATATTATACAATTTATTAAATTATGGCAAATATTCAATCAGTAACAACTTGGTATCAAGGGGCAGAACACGAAGCAAATGTTTTCACGCTTTACTCAACAGGTGATAATCTACTTGATTCAGCAACATTTAAATATCAGTTGATTGAACTGATTATTATCAATCCTGAAGAGCAAACATCACAAACATTGATTACAGGAGAACTATCTATCAATGGTGAAGAATATGCTCAATGGGATGCTGAGATTGATGCAAACCAATGGATTTACAACTGGGCAACAACTAAATTAGGATTAACAATAACAAATCTATAAAAATGGCAAAACAAATTGAACCAGTAACTATCTGGACAAACGGAACAAGCAAGGTAGCAGAGTATTTAGATGCTTATGGCATTCAATTAACATTAGGAACAAGTGCAAGATTTTTCTGGTCACTTTCTATAAAGGTTGTAGATGCTGAAGGTGTAGCAAGTCCTGGTGAGCAAATTGCTCAAGGTAATATTGATATGGTTGGTGCAGATTATCAATCATGGGAACAAGATGAATTTGCTTGGGATTGGGTAGCAGCACAACTTAACCTGACAATTATCTAATGAGTGCAATTACTCAACAGACGGGAATAGGTATACTTAATGCAGTACCATCAACAAGAACACTAACAATAGGTGGAGTAACTTATGACCTATCAACAGATAGAACTTGGGCAGGTGGTGGTGGTGGATTGACTTCTGTTGGATTATCTGCTCCAACTGGGTTCAGTATATCTAATTCTCCATTAACTGCTAATGGCACAATAGCACTATCTTTTGCAAGTGGGTATTCATTGCCTACAACAGTAAAGCAGTCTAATTGGGATGATGCGTATACTTTTGTAGGTGCATTTCCAACGCAGACAGGTAATAGTGGGAAGTATCTAACAACTAACGGAAGCACATTAAGTTGGGCAACTGTGAGCGGTGGAAGTGGTAGTCCTGGTGGTAGTGATACAGAAGTGCAATATAATAATGCAGGAGCATTTGGAGGAGCAACAAATGTGAAGATAGTAAGCGGTAACTTAACCCTTATGGATGCTGCATTCCCATCTGCCCCAGCAGCAGGTCACACCACAATGTTCATGGATTCAATGGCGAGTAGGCATCTTGTTGGTGCAATTGGTGCTGATGGTACACATCTTGATTTCCAACCTGCTTTGTTTAATAGTACCACTTATATGTGGCTGGCGGGTACAGGAACAACACTTGCAATTAACTGGGGTACATCATTTACTGCAAGGAACAACGGAACAGGTGCAGCACAAGCACACCCGACTAAAACCTCATCTAATGCCATTGCCTCAATGAATAGGGCAACCTTTTCAACGGGTACAACTGCAACAGGAGCAAGTGGTATCCAATCATCTGCTACAAATGCTTGGAGAGGAAATGCATCAGGTTTGGGCGGGTTCTTCTTCTTTTCAAGGTTTGCTCTTGAGGCAACAAGTGGTACTTATAGGTTATTTGTTGGACTAAGTGAAAATAATGCAACACTAAACGTGCAGCCTTCAACAATGAACAATACGTTCGGTATTGGTTTAGATAGTGGTGATACAAATTTCCAATTTATGATTAGGAATACTGTAACTACTACGAGAATTGATACAACAGTTGCAGCGAATACTACAACAGTATATGATTTTTATATGTATACACCACCAAACAATGGTGTAGTATATTTTGAGTTGAGAAATGCGGTAACTAATGCAGTATTAAAAACATCACAAGAATCGGCAAACTTACCAGCAAATACTGTATTTATGTATATGCAAGCACAAATGCAGTCAGTAACTGGTACAACTCCTAAACTACTTGCACTTAATCGTATCTATTGCGAATCAAATCTTTAATATGGCATTGATATATAAATATGTGATAAGGCAGTCAGCAAATATGCTATACTACACTGAGAACCATGATGTAGATATGGCGGACAGGTGGAGTCCTAATTTTGGAGATGCACATTTATATGATTCTAAGGCATTAGCAGAGTATGAAATAGAAATAGATGACCACGGTGCTATTTACTTTCAAGTACAAGAAATAACAATTAAATCTTAAAAAATGACATTGACAGAACTCAAAGCACAAGCCTACGACATCCTTGCACAGATTGAATATTTACAGAAGCAGTTGCAAGAAACTAACGCTAAGATTGGCGAAGAACTCCAAAAAGAGAAAAACGAGAATGGATAGCAAAAGCGTAGGAATGTGTGTAGCGACTATACTGATAAAGATATGGGCAGATATTGCATTATCTGATGTCGGTGTAGTCGTTGCAATTTTAGCAGGAATCTCAACAATAGTCTACAATGTTTATAGAATGTATAAAGAGATTAAATCGTGAGGCAGTTCTTCACAGAAGAAAGCAATCGTTTAAGCATGAAAAGATTCTGTGCCTTTATTGGTACATTGTCGCTTTGTGCTACAATGATTGCAAAGCCTAATGATACATCAATCTTCGCAGTTACGTTTATCGTATCATCAGCACTTGGGTTCTCCTCTGCTGAAAAAATATTTAGAAAATGAGGTACTTTCTTTTCATCCTATTATTTATATCCTGCAACCCTGTGAAGCAGGTTTTGCGTGACCAAGACAAACTTGAGCAAGTTGCAAAGGTGGTGGTTGCTGGGGGATGGTGTGCAAATGACACTACCTTTATCACCAAGTCAGATACCTTGATTTACACTGATACAATCATCCGCATAGATACGGAAACATACACGCAAATCATAAACGATACCACATACATTACAAAGTGGAAATCAAGGGATATCAAAACAACTATTACCATTCACGATACCTTGAAAAGTTACATTGTAGATAATGCACGTATAAAGTTATTACAGACCGATTCAACCACTTTAACTCAAAAGATGAATGAGTACAAGCGTAAGGCGAATACCCGCTTATCTTGGTTGCTTTCGCTTATAATCATTATTGGAGTTTATGTCTACTTTAAATTAAAGAAATGAAAGACCAAAAAACACTTGACCGAATCAAATTGATGCATCCTAAACTGATTAAAGAGGTTGAGGATATATACGATGAAATATGCGAAGCGTTAACTGGTAGGGCATTTTGCAGGTTCTCTTATACTTTGAGGACATTTGCTGAACAAGATGCACTCTTTGCTCAAGGAAGGACTGCACCTGGCAAGATTGTAACTAACGCAAAAGGCGGTCTGTCTATGCATAACTATGGATTAGCGTTGGACATTGTTTTGATTAAGGATGGCAAGGATGCCATTTGGGATGTTAAGGCAGACCTTGATGGTGATGGTAAAAGTGATTGGATGGAGGTAGTTAATATATTTAAGCAATACGGATGGGAATGCGGTATAGATTGGAAGTTTTATGATGCTCCACATTTTCAGAAATCTTTTGGTAAATCAGTTCGGGAACTATTAGCATTGAAGAATGCTGGTAAGGTAGATTCAAACGGATATGTAATACTATGAACAAGACACAACTTTGCACCGAGTATCGTGAGAAATATGGTTGGGAGATGCCGACTCTAAAACTTGCAAGGATTGTATACAAAGACAATCCTTTACTTTTTTCAAGCATTGACAATGCACGTACAATGTTAAGAGGCATTGAAGGTAAAACACAAAACAGAGTTAAAGTGAGAAAACAAATGCCTGAACGACCAAGAAACCCATACAACTTACCTGAATCAGATGAGGCAATATACCAACCTTATCTGCTAAATGCGAAGCGGTTGTTGGTTCTTTCCGACATTCATATTCCATATCATAATATTGATTCTCTGACTTGTGCATTTGATTATGCAAAAAAAGAGAAACCTGATGCTATTCTTCTAAATGGTGATACACTTGATTTCTTTGGATTGAGTAGGTTTGCAAAAGACCCAAAGGCAAGGTCATTTGCACATGAACTAAAGACCTTCAAGGAGTTTATGGACATTCTTAAAAAGACTTTCAATGCCAAGATTTATTACAAGATTGGTAATCATGAGGAAAGATACTTTCATTTTCTTTGGATGAAAGCACATGAGATTGTAGGGGTTGAAGAGTTTGAACTTGACAATATCATAAAGTCAAGGGCAGAAGGAATAGAGATAATCAAGGATAAAAGAATTATGAAAGCAGGTGATTTAAATATAGTTCATGGGCATGAGTTCGGAGGGTCTGTATTTAGTCCTGTGAACATTGCAAGGGGGTTGTTTCTTAGGGGTAAGGTATCTGCGATGCAAGGACATAACCATCAGACCAGTGAGCATACGGAATCAAACATGAATGGAGAAATAACTACAACTTGGTCACTCGGTTGCCTTTGTGAATTGCATCCAGCATACCTCCCCATTAACAAATGGAATCATGGTTTTGCCATTGTTGATATTGATGGTCAAAATTTTGAAGTAAGGAACAAGCGTATTCATAACGGAAAAGTTCTATAATATGGAAGATGACCTCATTTTAGGCGAAGGAGAAGAGGTTGAATATGTAGAGGAAGAGATTGGTTACAGATACACAGAGTACATATCTGCCTCCGTTGAGGTACTTACTATGCTTGAAACATCCAATCCTATGACAAGGGAAGAGGTTGAAAAGATGCAGGAACTTAAAAAACTTTGTTTGGAAATGCTTGAATATTCTGTAAAATCTATGCACGGAATGCTATTTACTAATGACATTTGACTGTGTTTCATTGTGTTTTATTAATGTGATTCTCCCCTACCATTTCTATGGTGGGGGTTCTTTTTATGGGTAATCGTAAAAAAATATTTTAAAAAAGATTAAAAAAGTGTTCTTTGTATTAAAAAAAGAATTATCTTTACTAAACAATCACAAACAAAAACACACAAAATGAAAAAGCAAACAGTAAAAATCTTGGGTCAGACAGTAACAGTAGGAAGCAAATTGCATCTTAAATTGTTAGCACAGGTTAAGCACTTCAATGACCTTGCTAAATATGAATCTAATTAATCACCTCAAACCAAAAACAATGAAATCAAAAACCATCATCACTTGGGCAGTTATCATCGGAATGCTTTGGGTAGTCGGTCAACTTCAGGACCAATTTTGTAGGTAATGAATCCCAAGAAAATACTGCAACCTATTTGGGTAAAATGCAGACTTTGCAAATCACTTTATACAATCACAATTAAAACACAATCACTATGCCCAAAATGCCACTGCCTAAATGGGGCGACTTAAACACCTACGAACGCCATAAGTTACTTGGTGAATTAATTGATTCCATGATTTATAGCGGAGAAGCGGTTCAGCACCTTAAAGTAACCGTTGAACAATTCCGCTTGATGGGTTATGTTAGGTCCGTTATTTTACCACAAAACGAAGAACAATGAACCCAAAAACATTAAAAGAATTTCAGCAATACCTTCAGCAAGAACTTGACTATGGATGGGAAGAACGCACTGAATGGACAAGAGGTTTTGATGCTTGTCTTGTTAGGTACATTAAAAAGATAGATGAATTCATTAAACAAGAAGAAAATGAAAACCTGCACGTACTGTAAAAAAGAAAAACCATTAGAGCAATTTAACAAGAACGCTGGGACAAAAGATAAGCACGCAAGTAGATGCAAAGAGTGCGAAAAAGCAATCAAGAATAACAAGAAAGATATTTACTCGGATTTATACAAGATTTTTTAACAATCAAACCAAAACAATGACAAACAAAGAACTCAGAAAATTGCGAAGAGACAAGGAAGTTACACAGGTAAAACTTGCAGAATTATCAGGAATATCACTTGCCACAGTCAACAGAGCAGAAAAGACTGGCAAAGTTTATTTAAAAACTATGCAAAAATTGTTTCAAGTATTGGAGGAAATGAATTAACTTTAACACAAAATAAAACACAATGAAAAAACAAGTCACAACAAATGTTAGAATCCCAGCAGAATGGTTAAAGGTTAGCATTGCAGACATTATGATTATGGTCACTGCCACAATCAATGATACTGAGGATATGGTAGATGTATGCGTTAGGGAAATCGTCATCCCAGGGTATCACTGCATAAACATCCTGCCTCAATTCCATTCTCCTTTTTATGAATTGGTAGAGCAGAAGTGCATGGATGCTTACACGTTTAAGATGGATTCAGAGTATGACCACCATTATTTTTCTGACTATGTATTATGATAGAATTGAAATGACCTTAATGGTCCGTGATGAAGTTCGTGCTACTGCTTACCCTTTAAGATGCCATGAAAGTATAGAAAGACAAAGGCATCAATGGTATTATTTTTACGGATTAAAAAGCATTAGAGATTGGGAAATTTTCATTACCCATAAATCAGTCATGCAGAATTCATCACCATTTAGAATTGCTACACCTTTCCCATATTACATTAAATCAAAACAAAATGACACAGCAGAATCAGAATCAACAGACAAGCATTGCGAACCAGTTAATCCTTCAGGGGGACTTGAGCAAACTGTCGGCAAACGACAAAGTGAGGTACTATAATGGGTATTGCGAAAGAATGGGACTTGACCCATTTACCAAACCTTTTGACATTCTCAGATTGAACGGTAAGGAAATCCTCTACTGCACCCGTTCAGGAACTCAGCAACTTAACAAACTTCATAAGGTATCACATACAATTACCAGCAGAGATACCAACGCTGATGCAGGTGTTTACATTGTAACTTCTAAGGCATCCCTTCCTGATGGCAGGTGTACTGAAAGTATCGGAGCAGTTAATATTGCAGGTCTTAAAGGTGAGATGTATGCCAATGCCATTATGAAGGCAGAAACCAAGGCAAAGAGAAGGGCAACGCTTGACTTGTTAGGATTGGGTGTACTTGATGAATCAGAGGCAGAATCAATCCCTAATGCATCCGCAGGGGCATTGACTGCAATGGTAGAATCATTGCCTGAAATGGTGGTAGAATCAGTTGAGATTATTGAACCTGAAGAGGAGGAGAAATTAACCATAGGTAGACTTGCAATTGCAATCAAGAAAGCGAGTAACATTGTAGAACTGAAAAAGGTATACGATGAAAACAAGCATAAGATTGAAACCAACACATTTATCAAGGACCAACTAAAAGCAAGAAAAAATGAACTCCTTAAAGGTTAATGAAATAAAGGTGGGGGATATTGCCCCCACTAAATTTGGAATTGAGTTAATGGCAGATGCTATACACGAGCAGGTTAATGATGGACTGCTTGACCCTTTGGAATTAGCAATCAAGTTCAATGGTTTAGAGCAACTTGTTAAGTCGGTAAAATCCCGAATAACTGACAATGTTTTATCAGAACTTATGAAGCACCCAAAAGGTAAAGCAGAGGTACTTGGGGCAGTTGTTTCCAATATGGAAAGTACTAAGTATGATTTCTCAGACCTTCCAGGTTGGTCCGAACTTGAAGAGCAAATCAGTCTATTAAAGGAAAAGCAAAAGGAGATAGAGGACAAAGAAAAGACCTACTATAAGGGAGACCTGCCAATTAAGTCAGTAACTTCAACCTTCAAAATTCAACTCAGTAAATAAAACAAATATGCAAAAGTTAATCAGTATTTCAATTGATGTAAGTAAAATTGACACTAAACGCTTGTACAAGGGTAAAAAAGGGCAGTATCTATCTGCTACATTGTTCCTCAAGGAAGAGGTTGACCAGTACGGCAACAATGGTTTTATCGTTGAATCAATTACCAAAGAGGAAAGAGAGCAAGGCAAGAAAGGTACAATCCTCGGTAATGCCAAGTTTATGGTAACAGGTGGTAGCAAACCTACTCAGTCTATGGACTTTGAAGATGCCCCATTTTAATCTTAACGGGTGGGGTTTAACAACCTCACCCACATTAAATTAAATCACATGAAATCACAAAACGAAAGAATCCTTCAGCACTTGAAAAGAGGTAGAAAGATAACTCCATTGGATGCTCTTGAAAAGTTTGGATGTTTTAGATTAGCAGCAAGAATATCAGACTTACGCAAAGATGGTCATGTTATTAGTACAGAAAACTTGACAAAAGATGGTAAAACTTTTGCATCATATAAATACATAAAAGCATGAAAAAAATATTAGAATGGTTTTACTTCATCTTTGTATCAATCCCATTGGCAATATGCTTTTATATCGGAGCAAGTATTATCTCATTATTAAAACATAAGTTTTGAAAGACATAACATACCATCTTGAGAATGCAGTTGAATATTTGGTCTATGACCTAAGCATAGCAGACATAGAAGAACGCAGGAAGAAAGCGGTAACGTTTCGGTCAGGGAAGTGCGTTTGCAACTTTATGGGATATCCTCCAAATAAAATTAGCGACTTGAGGCAGGTAGGCAGGAAGGTTATCAGTAGACTTGACGGGAATACTTATGCGGTAAGAGTAAAGAAAAAAGATACAATTAGTGAATAATTTAGTATCTTTGCAAAGTAGACAAGCATTTGAGGTAGTGTGCAAATGCTTGTTTGTAAGTACAGACAAGAATGGGGAATCGGGTAAACACACTACACCTGAATCCCCTTTTTTTATTTTATGAAAGAAAATCATAACTGGGCAGCAGTTATACCTTGCAGGTACTTAATGAGCAAGGACATTAATAGTACGCAAAAACTATTAATAGGGTTAGTATCAAGTCTTTCTAACCTCAAAGGTTACTGCTTTGCATCAAATGACTACCTTGCAGAATGCTTAAATATCAATAAAATTACGGTCAGTCATTTAGTTTCAGACCTTGAAAAGAAGGGTTATTTTGGAAGAATCATTTACAGAAATGATAAAAAACAAGTTGAACAAAGGGTATTGGTTTTGATTTTGGATAAACACCTCCCATTAGAAAACGATATACCTATAGTTGAAAATAACGATACCCTCCCATTGAATTTCAATATACCTCCCATTGAAAACCGAAAAGATAATATAAAGGTTAATAGTAATATTAATATAAAGAATAATAGTATTATACCTACGATGGAAATGGTTGATGATTACTTTGCTGAAAATGAAAGACCTGAACTTGCAGAACCATTCTTTGACTTCTATACATCCAACGGATGGATGGTAGGTAAAAACAAAATGAAGGATTATAAATCTGCAATAAGAAACTGGATTAGAAACGATAAAAAATTTAATAAAAATGTTACCACTAAATCAAGTTCTGATATCTATGAACAACGCAGAGCAGAACTCCGTCAGTACACAGACAAGATTGACCAACTTAGAGGAATTAGACCTTGAGAAGTTTAAACTATCAAGAACATCTCAGCCTATTGCATCACTAAGCAGTGGACTGGTAGTTGATGAACTTATGAACGGGATGCAAAAACTTGGGGTTAAAGGTGATAAGATGCCAAACAATGCAGACCTTTTGCTTATGTATAAGTCCATAATGGATGAATACCCTAATGTAAAAATAGGTGAGATATCACTTGCTTTTGATTTAGCAGCAAAGGGGAAACTTGACATAGATGCTGAAACTTATCAGAACTTCTCAATGTTGTACCTGCATAGAATCCTCAGAGCATTTGCAAGGTATGGAATGCAGAAGTTGAATGAGATTAAACCAGTTGCATCTGAGTCTAAATGGCAACCAAGATTCATTACAGATGATGAAAAGATAGAGACTGCGTTTGATTGCTACTCTAAGTTTCGCATTTGGGACAGTATAGTGTTCGGTCTTGATGTTTTTCATATACTGCACAAGCAAGGTAAAATCATTGTAGATGCTCAAAATACCTATGATAAGGTAATATCTGCAATGAATGACAGGATGTTTAACGGGTCAAGGCAGGATAAAATAGATATAAAAAACAAGTTAAAGGATGATGATTTCCTTGAAAACCAGTGTAAAAGAATGGCAGTATCAGACCACTTTGATAAACTTTTAAAAGCATAATACATGGACCTGACTGTTGGACTTATAACAAAATTTGCGTTAATGAAATTGGAATCCAAAGGGTATTATGTGTGGCGAAACAATAATTTATCTGTACCTGGCAGGAAGTTCATTGGTGAGAGAGGTGTGGCAGATATAACAGGATTCTGCAAGTTAACAGGCAAGGCGGTTTATTGTGAGGTTAAAACTATTAAGGATAAATTAAGCGACTATCAGATAGTTTTTCTCAATAGAGCAAAAAATGCAGGTTGTTTGTGTTACCTTGCAACTGATAAAAATGGAATCCCTGAACTTAACGAATGGGTCTGACAAAGAACGATATCATAGCAGGTCTGTACACTGATAAGGATATAGACAATGCCATTAAGAAAATGCAACCATTTGAGTTGCAGGATGACTTGAGGCAGGAGATGTTTATGGTACTTTGTGAGATGGATGAAGCAAAGTTTATGTCAATGCATACGGGTGGATTCTTGAAGTTCTATTTGGTCCGTACAATGTTATCAATGATTAAATCAGATAGGTCAACTTTCTTCAATAAGTTTAGGAGGGTGTTTACGGAATGGACTGAAAAACACGATGCACCTGATGTGAGTGATACCATCCAAACCGATGAAATAACTGTCAAACTGAATAATTCTTTAAAGATTCTACATTGGTATGAACTTGAGATATTACGCTTGTATTCAGAGAATGGACAGAACATAATGTCACTTTCACGGGATACTGGCATCCCTTATAGGTCACTGAT
>Ga0247722_10001570_pt1 | contig 12514 bp, 10 predicted proteins | sample MSEWelMarce3H_FC_FD_189094 | JGI IMG/M metagenome (GOLD analysis project Ga0247722, IMG submission 189094) | Subsurface sediment microbial communities from gas well in West Virginia, United States - MSEEL Well Study Marcellus 3H_FC | ecosystem: Environmental > Terrestrial > Deep subsurface >... | reverse complement strand
AGCTGCGACAGCGAGCAAGAAGATGACGAAACCCTCGACTATTATTTACATACCAACACGCTGAGTATGGTTACTGCCACTCGACTGTTGCGCAATTTTCTTGAAAATTCAGACTACGAGAATTACTTCATCAATCACATGGCCGATTTATTGAATACGCAATTCCGACCTGGCGTGGTTTTACCTAAGTTCAATACGTATAGAAATCGTATTTCGAACATTCAGCCGCATCATTTAAACAGATACAGGTATCCTTCGAATATTCCAACCCTGGCCGAGCGCATCGTTGCAGATCCGGATATTACAGCGTGGGAGAATCATTTAGATGGTTACAACAATTATTTCCAAGTCAGACCGCGTTATGTGCGTGACGAATTTTTGAATGAATTCAATATCTCAGACAGCGTTAAGTTCGTGGTGAATGTGAACGATGAAAGCATGGGAAAGGTACAATTGAATTCGCTTTATATCTCGAATCTATTGGTTGGTGCGAACACGTTAAATGTTTACCCCTGGACTGGAATTTATTTCAGTAATGTTCCTGTCGAACTAACGGCTGCTTCGAAGTATGGCTTCAAATTCGATGGCTGGTCTATGTCTGCAAGCACCTCTCCTACTTTAAGTTTCAGCTCCGCAACAGACAAGAACATTACTGCGAATTTCTCGATCGATCCGAATTTCTTAGCGCCTGTGGTGAATGAAGTTATGGCTTCGAACACGAATGTATTGCAAGACGATTTTGGACAACATGAAGACTGGATAGAAATTTACAATCCGAATCCTTATCCGATTACGTTGGAAGGTTATTACCTCACAGACGATGCTGCCCTACCGAACAAGTTTGTAATATCTTCGAGAACAGAGAGCATCGTTCCTGCGAATGGTTATCGGATATTCTTTGCATCGAATGTTACACAGCGTGGGGGTGATCACACGAATTTCAAAATAAGTGTGGGTGAAACTGTGGCGTTGAGGGCTCCGAATGGCACTTTGTTATCGAGTGTTTCCGTTCCGGGGTGGTTGGTTCCGAATTCGAGTTATGGATGTTCTCCGAATGGAAGCAACAGTAGTTGGGGAATGTTTTCTTCAAGTACCCCTGGAGCCGAGAATACAGCGGGTGTGGCAGATATTGAAGAAGATGCTTCGCACATGTTCAAGTTGTATCCGAATCCGACAGATGAAGGCATGATCTCATTCACAGCGGTTGGTGACTATACCGTTTATGATGTTCAGGGAAGAGTGTTGGGGGTATTCTACAACGCAAAAAGATTAAATATTGAAGACTATGACGCGGGTGTCTATTTGGTGGTGAATGAGTTTGGAAGAAGTGAGCGCTTGGTAAAACTATAATTGGTTTGAAGAAAATTTGAATATTGGCTTGAAAATTAAAAAAGAGCTGTATATTTGCACCCCCTTAGGGTGCTAAAGAGCATTTCGGGGTGTAGCGTAGCCCGGTATCGCGCCTGCTTTGGGAGCAGGAGGTCGTAGGTTCGAATCCTGCCACCCCGACAAAGAAAAGACAACTCGGTTGTCTTTCTTTTTTTACAGATGAATGATCTCGTAGCTCAGTTGGATAGAGCATCTGCCTTCTAAGCAGACGGCCAGGGGTTCGAATCCCTTCGGGATCACTAGCTCAACTACCTCAGAAACCTCATGGTTACTGGGGTTTTTGCTTTTTAGAGCCTTCCCTTCCATCTTCTCAAAAGCTGCTAAAAACACCTAAATGCTTGTACATGCTTGCACAAAAGCTTGCACATAAATGCAGAGCGTTGTCACAACACCCCCTAACAAGTGGCAACAATTAAGTTAGTCCTAGACACCAGAAGAACTGGTAAAGATGGAACCCACCATATTACGTAAAGATTTATGAATAACACCGACAGACTTTGACTAACTCCAACCTAAGAATCAAGTAAAAGCATGATTTATGACTTTCGCGAACCCCAAAGGTTCAACCCGATTGGAACTATTTTATCTTGTATATTTACAAAAGCACAAACTCTATTGTTGAAAGCTGAGTGTGCTTTTTTAAGAATTAGTTCCAAAAAAAATATTGTGTCTATGCTCAAAAATTTAAAAAAAATACTAATAGTTATAATTATTTCGCTTATTTCCGTAAATGTCCATTCCCAGACATACTCTTATTGTATGGGTGATGTCGTGGGTTTAATAGCGAACCCCTTTAGTGGTAATCTGCAATGGCAGCAATCGACCGACTCAATAAATTGGAGCGACATTCCCGATGCTACCTCTCCATCTTTGGCAATAGTTTTTTGGAGCAATAAATTCTATAGAGCTAAAATCACAAACTCCGGCTGTTTACCTTCTTACTCCGCTGTAAAACAAATTATTGAGAATACTTTAGGTTGTCCCCCACCTAGTTTTCCGGTTGGCTCAATTACATGCAACGGATCAACACCTATTATTCCCGTTACTAATCCAATTACTGGTCGCATTTGGATGGACCGGAATCTTGGTGCAATTAACGTCGCAACAAGCAGCACATCGACAAGTTCATACGGGGACCTCTATCAATGGGGAAGGCGATCTGATGGTCATCAATGCAGGACCTCAGTATCAACTGAAGTAATAAGCTCTGTTGATCAACCTGGAGGTTCATTATACATAATGTGCAATGGATTGAACATAACTAATGACTGGCGCAATCCTCAGAATTCTAATTTATGGCAGGGCGTTGGAGGGGTGAATAACCCTTGTCCAACCGGGTATCGTTTACCAACGGGCGCAGAATTCAGTGCAGAAGCATCAACATGGATAAGCCTAAATACAAATGGTGCATTTTCTTCTGTCTTAAAATTAACTGCGGGAGGAATGCGTGGTTATACGGATGGTTCTGGTGACCCTCTCTTACAAGAAGGAGTGCAGGGACTCTATTGGACATCTTCAACTTTCCTTGATAATTTGAATAATTTCAGCAGATCTGATTACTTTTTATTCACATCAACTCAAGCCTCTTTAAGAACGGGCACTTCGGGAGGTTCAAGAGCACAAGGCATGTCAGTGAGATGCATAAAAGAATAAAAATAATTAACAATCTCAACATCCCTGAATTTAACGCATTTCAAACGACATAAAAATATTATCATGAAACAAGCAGTAATTATTTTATCTCTTCTATTCTTGTTTACAGACTCATTTTCGCAGCCCAACAATTTCGTGTTTTTTGAAATTCCATCGATGAACATATCTGTTTTTAACGACATAAATCAAAATTGTAGTTTAGATGGTGAGGTTGGCGTGAGTGGTATAAATCTATGTGTTCAACCTGGAAATCTTATTCTATCCACGGATTCAACAGGGGTCGCATCATTATTCAATATCCCTGACGGTTCTTATATTGTGTTTCTCGACACTGTTAATCTTAATTGGTCACCAACATGTAGCGTTTCGCAATCATTTCAGATAATTAACGGTGTTTCTAGTTGCATTAGTTTCGGGCTAATAAATAACAACCCTTGCTCTAATCCAGACGTGAGTATTCATGCACCATTTCTTAGACGCTGCTTTTCAAATCAAAAAGTCTATGTGACTGCTTGCAACCAAGCTACTGCCACTGGTGTTTTAACGGCATCATATGTAGATGTAGAACTTGATCCGTTAATGAACATTACGGCATCGTCTCTGCCCTACTCATCTCAAGGAAATAATATTATTCGTTTCCAAACAGGAAATTTGAACCCAGGCCAATGCGCTAATTTCAATATTACTACAACTATTAGCTGCAATGCTCTGTTAGGACAAACCTTGTGCATGGATGCTAATTTATATCCCGCCCAATCGTGTGCACTCGATGCAATTCCATCGGACCCTATTGAAAATGATGGGACCGGAGGAACTTTAAATGGCTTTCCTCAGGCATGCAACTTACCTTGGGATCAAAGTAGTTTGAGCGTAGACGGCTGGTGCGAGGGTGACAGTGTATATTTTTCAATTACCAACACTGGAGAGCCAGGAGGAGGTGATATGGAATGCTATTCTCCTGTGTGGGTTACCGTTGATGGCATTGTTACTTACACCGACTCTTTAATGATACCTGGTGGGCAAACGACGATTATTTCCTATTTCGGAAACGGTCAGACGTGGATTCTAAATGCAGAACAGCACCCTTTGCATCCCGGAAATTCTCATCCAAATGCACATGTCGAGGCATGCGGCGACTTGAACAATTGGACCCCTGATATTGTAAATGATTTTCCACAAGATGACGCAGATCCGGTTGTTGACATTTACTGTGGCGTTGTAACAGGCAGTTACGACCCTAACGACAAAACAGGTTATCCGATTGGACAAACTGATCAAAAGTACATACAGCCAAATCAACAATTGCAATATGTTATTCGATTCCAAAACACCGGAACCGACACTGCATTTACTGTTGTGGTTCGAGACACCTTAGACACCGATTTAAACATTTTCACTGTTACTCCAGGTGTCTCAAGTCACCAATACGACTTTAGAATGTATGGTCCACGCGTTTTGGAATGGACATTCAACAACATAAATTTACCTGATAGTTCTTCAAACCTTGAGGGCAGTAATGGCTTTGTTACCTTTCACGTTGATCTAATTCCAAACCTCGCTCCGGGAATAGAAATCACAAACGATGCTGATATCTATTTCGACTTTAACGAACCTATTACCACAAACACAACAACACACCGTATTTATGAAGGATTTGTTAATGTAGTTAATGTAGAAGAATTAAGTACAAGTGGAACACCCTTATTGGTTTACCCCAATCCAACTTCAAATTCGATCATCATCAAAGGAGAAAATAATTTGAATCAAGTATTTTCGATTTACGACCAAATCGGTCGTGAAGTTTTCACAGGCAAACTAAACGCATTCTCAACTGAAGTTAATCTTTCTCATCTTTCTAAAGGATTTTACACATTGAAAATAAAGGGAACTAATAATTCTGCAAAAATCATTAAGGAGTAGATAATATCATTCTTAATCAAAGAGACCTCATTTAATGAGGTCTCTTTTTGTACATGAATAATAATATTCAATCCGTATTCCTTTCTAATCGGCCTGATTCTAAAAATAAAAAAAGTAATAACCAAATCCGAAAATAAAAAAACAGGAATGAAATTCATGAACTCTTTTGTCTCGGAATTCGGAATCAAAGGGAAATGCAATTCCTTCGGGATCACGAAGAGACAAAAAAGTCCTCAACGCAAGTTGGGGACTTTTTGTTTGTAGGAATTCGCTCAAATGCAACTGATGATATCAAAGAAAACAAGCAAACATATCAAATGTGCTGATAACAAAAATCAAAATAACGAGCTAATGTGGCTATATTGAATAGCTAAACTCAAGTTGTGATTAGCTGCTCGGGTTATTATAGTGTGTAACTAATCCCCCAAGTTTCGCCATCAGGACAAGTACCATCATCACTCCCCATTGTCATTGTCTCATTAATTAATGTTTGTCCATCATATATTAACTCAAAAGTCACTGAATTACACTCATAAACAGGTGTAGCAGCTTTTCCAACACCCTGCAATCCAATTAAATCTATGTATACTATACTATAATTTAGTTGAGTGTTTTCCACTGCGGTCGTATTAACTTCTATGATGTTTTGACCAACTTGATTAGGAACTGAACCAGATAATCCACCTGAGGCATTGGTGCCCACTAATGTAAGATTGTTGTAAAGATCATTCAACTCATCATTTACAGTAATCGGTTCAGCTAATGTGACTCTTACTGTTAATGGCTTAAACTGATCCTGAGTTGTTTGAACCTCATCGGGAGTACAACCGTTAAAGCAAAGCATGACAAATACTAATGCTGGGAATAGAAGTTGATTAAATTTCATGATTTATAATTTCACCCTTTTTTCTTTAAATTAATTCACTCTATCTTACCAAAGAAGTCCATTCTGAGTGCCATCAGCACAGCCTTGCGTTGACGAAGGTGTTGTCTTATTGATAATAAATGTTTCGTCTAATACCCCGTTGTAACTTAATTGAACTTCCATTGTATTCTCATCCAACACCTCAAAAATAATCCCAGTATAACCACCAACACCGCATGACGAACCTGTTCCGTTGCTGCTAATTTGTTGTCTTGCTGAAAGAGTATTTTGGTCTTCAGTAATAACTACATTGTCAACTCCACTGTAGACACAACCATCATAGTCTATGTTACTATAATTTCCTGATGAATAAAAATAACAATCACCAGCATTACTACTAATATTAAAAATTCTACTTGATGTAAAAGTGTATACTATACCATAACTATCTACCCACGAGGTGTTATTGTAAATTTGCCTAAACAACTGTCCAGAATTTTCACCACTGTTATTACTATTGTCACAGGATATAATTAAGAAAAGAACCGCAGCAAATGCTAATAAAGGCATTCCTCCTGGTTTAACTCTTCTTTGATTGAAACGCAGATTCTTCATGTTAAAATTTTCTTGTTAAAAGTAAAACATTCCCTCGACCAAAAGTGAATTTTGCTCAACACAGGTCAATATCTTATCAGCTTTAGTAGGCAGATCAATTAATTAGTGAGAGAGGAATGCTAATAATCAGGATTAAATGTATTGGCTGTTGGGTTACGGCAAAGTAATATTAATGTTCCATTCAGTACCATCACCACAGGTGCCGTCTTCACTGCCCAGTGTTCTGCTCTGAGAATAGATTATTACACCATTAAATGTGATCTCTGCTGTGACCGTATTACAAAAATACGTTACTGAACTTAATGCCATTACATCCCAATAACCTACATCAATAACTAGAGAGGTATTAGAAACTGCAGTTGCATTCATTTCAATTTCAGATTGCCCAACCTGATTAGGAAATTCACCGTTCAACTCTTGCGAACCATAATTCCAAAGAACTCCCAAACCATTCGCAGACAAATACAAAGGATTAGTTTCGACACTCGAAGCAGCATGAATTGGATTAGCTAAAGTCACTTTTAACTTCAACGGCTTAAACTGATCCTGCGTAGTTTCAACCTCGTCTGGGGTGCAGGCATTAAAGAAAAAAACAAGCGATGCAAGCGCGAAAAAGCGAAATAGTTTAGTTTTCATGAAGTAAATATAAATCATTTGAGATATTATTTACTCCAAAGTACTCAACGAAACTACAGTTCGTCTACTACTTCACCTCATGAACAAAATCACTCATCGACTTCCTCACCTTCTTCGCGTTTATCAAATAATCTTTCTCTGGATTGCGATATCCCAAGGGAAGCAAGAGAACAGACTTTAAACCTTTCGCTTCAAGACCGAGAATGCGATCGACTTCCGCCGGGATAAATCCCTCCATTGGCGTGCAATCGACTTCTTCCATCGCCGCAGCTAACATCGCTATTCCAAGCGCAATGTAGGCTTGCTTCGAGGCATGCTCGAAATTCACTTCGGCCGGACGTGGCGGATAAGACTTCAAAATACTGTTGCGGTAGTTTTCCCAACCCTCGCTCCTCAACCCTCTTACTTCATTCACCAAATCGAACCACTTGTTGATGCGTTCTTCCGTATACGTGTCCCATGCTGCGAAAACCAAAAGGTGTGAGCAGTCTTCAACTTGACTCTGATTGTGCGCTGCTGCTTTCAGCTGAGTTTTCAATTCTGCATTTGTAACAACCAACAATTCGTAAGGCTGCAATCCGCTTGAAGAAGGCGACAAACGAATCGCTTCTAAAATTCTCTCTATCTTATCATCACTTACCTTCTCGCCGTTCATGGCCTTCACCGCATATCTCCACTCCATTCTTTCAACTACATTCATAATCCTCTGTATTTATGTAAATTTATTTCAATAACCCTCACCACTGAAACAACAAACTCCTCGGCTTGTTTTCAGAGATGAATAAAATTCTCGTGCTACTACTATTCAAGCACCTGTAACAAAATTTCTTCGTGAATCTCTTTGCTCGAAGTGCCAAACATTATCCGGTAATTTCCTTCATTCACTTTCCAACTGGAATCACCTACGTATTCTTCCAACGCCTTTTTTCCAATTTGAAATTCAATTTCCTTCTCTTCATTCGGAAGCAAATACACTTTGCAAATACCTTTAAGCTTCTGAACAGCTTGCACCTGCTTGGCAAGCGGACGTTGAATATACAGTTGAACCACCTCACTTCCTGCAACAGCGCCTGTATTCTTAACTTTCAATTTTACAGTTACTTCCTCACTCGATTTCATTTGAAGTTGCTTCACCCCTTCATTTCGAACTGAAAAAGTGGTGTAACTCCTTCCATATCCGAAAGGAAAAAGCGGAAGCCCTGTTCCATCAATGTAATCACTTCCCCTTCCAGTGGGCTCGTGCCAATAGCTCAAGGGCAACTGCCCTTCATGACGAGGAAACGTAATCGGCAATTTTCCACTCGGATTCACCTTTCCAGATAAGACATTCGCGAGAGCATACCCCTGCTGTTCTCCGGCATACCACATCATAACAACACCGTCAACTTCCTTCAACCAACCCTCCATAACAATGGCACTTCCACCAACCAAAACAACTACCATGGGCTTGCCCGTCTTCGCCAATTCCAAGATCAACGCTTCTTGATTTCCCGGCAGGGCTAACTTGCTTCTGTCTTGAAACTCTCCTTCTTCAATTCCGGCAACTACAACAATTGCATCTGCTTTTTTCGATAGTGAAACGGCACGCTGAATTTCTTCAGTGTCTGTATTCCTTCTTCTTCCAACCAAGGCCAATTGAGCGTTTCCGAAAGTCTCGCGGAATTCAATTCGAAGATTGTAAGCCTTTCCTTTTTCCAATTTCATGGAATGAAGTACCGAATGAAAGGAAACTTTTTCCCACTGATCTAAAACCAATTCGTTGTTCACATACATGCGGAATCCGTCGTTACCCTTCAACCCTATGGCTTCCCAATTGTTATCTGAAGGCGTGAATACCGTTTCAAACTTCGCACTGAATTTTTCCTTTTGAATACGTTCATCTGGAGAATAAAAGGTGTAATAAAAATCCAAGACACCTTTCCACTTCTTCATCACTTCAACACCTTGAAAATTCAATTCAGAAAAAAAGTTTGCTTGAATCTCAGACAAATTTTCTTCCGGAAGAATCTCCTGCTCTTCAATTCTGCGGCTGCTTCCGCGAGTGTATTCAATTCCAACATCGCCTTCGTAATGCACCTTCATTCCATCTAAAACACTCACCAAGGAATAACCGTTGCCACTGTATCCGCCAAGTCGGCATTCAACAGCGTCCTCACCAACAACTAAAATGTTTTTATAGTTGGAAGAAAGAGGCAAAACATTGTTTTCATTCTTCAATAAAACTATCGATTCCTCCGCTGCTTTCAAAGCAAGCTCTTGCTGAAGTTTCAAATCTATTTCATGATATTCTGCATACGGATTCTCGAACAACCCCAATTCAAACTTCACACGTAAGACACGCGCGACAGCTGAATCTAAAGCAGATGCACGAACTTCATTTTTCAAGAAAGGAGAAGAGAATAATTTGTCGTGATGAATAGACGTTTGAAAAATAACATCCATTCCATTTTCAATGGCTTGCTTTCCGCTGGTTGGATAATCGGGCGAAGTGTTGTGTAGCACATTCGCTCCACCCACAGCGCCGGCATCTGAAATAACAACCCCATTGAACTTCCAATTTTCTTTTAATGTATGTTGAAGGAGATCGGCATTCATGCTGCACGGAACGCCGTTGAGCGAATTGTAACTAGCCATTACTCCTCGCGCTCCTGCGTCGAAACACGCACGGAAAGGAGGATAGTGAATTTCATTCAAGGCCTTATCGTCGAGGTGAATGGGATAGCTGTCTCTTCCGCCGTCGCCCACGTTTGCAACAAAGTGCTTTGGCGTTGCAACAATGTTCTTCGATTCGAAAGCGCGAACGAATGCGGCTCCGAAGAGACTCGATAAATACGGATCTTCTCCGTACGTCTCTTCCGTCCTTCCCCAACGAACATCGGTTGCAATGTTTACCACCGGAGAAAGTACCATGCGCCATCCGCGTTGGAAAGATGCCGTTGCTATCGCATCCGAAACTTCTTCCATCAAAGACGAATTAAAACTCGCTGCAAGGGCTATCGATTGCGGATACGTGACCCCTCCCTTCGCAACCACTCCGTGTAAAGACTCTCCGAAGAATACAGCTGGAATTCCCAATCGTGTTTTGGTGACTAAATACTTTTGAATGCGAAGCATTTCTGCGAGTTCAGTCTCGATTGCATTTCCTTTTGAATAATCGAGCATCTGTTGTCCGGCTGCCTCATTCAGACCAGACGTATTCATTTCTATCCCGAAAATTCCATGCGAATAGTCCGACTCTTGAAAGACTCCGTCGTGCGCAATCATAAAGACTTGATAGAACTTTTCTTCTGCCGTCATGCGGGAAAGTAAATCCTTCACACGCGTTTCAACGGGAAGACTCGAGTCTTTATATGGAAGGACCTGTGCGTGCAATTGCAATGAAGCCGCGCAAGCAAAAAACAAAATTCGAAGATTGAAAAATGACAATTCCACAAATCGAAAAATTAGTTCATCTCATTTAGAATCTGTTCAAACACTTCAACAGGCTGAGCGCCTGAAACAGCCGATTCTCTATTGAATACAAAGAACGGAACTCCGCGCGCACCGAACTGCTGGGCAGTATAGGCATCTTCGTTCACAGCCTCTTCAAATTCATTGGAAGATAAAACACGTTGAACATCGGCTTCATTCAATCCAACAGAAACAGCAACTTGAATCAAATTTTTCTCTTCATTCAAATTCATATTGTCTGTAAAGTGTGCCTTTAAAAACGCTTCCTTTAGTTCAGATCCTTTTCCTAAAGACTTGGCGAAATGCAACACACGATGTGCGTGAAAGGTGTTCATCACGAATGAACTTCGTAATTTCATATCCAATCCAGCTTCCACAGCCATCGACTCCACACGTCCCATCATACCATTTACTTGATCAATGGACATGCCTTTCTTCTCTGCTAAATGCTCCACCACCGAAGCACCGGCATCTTCCGCAGTCACACTCGGATCTAATTGAAAACTCTTCCATTCAATTTCCACACTCTTTCCGGTCTTCGCAAGAGCTTGCTCTAAATGACGTTTCCCGATGTAACAAAACGGACAAACGATGTCGCTCCAAATTTCTATTTTCATCCTGCAATATTAAGCACAACTTTGCGAAGCAATCTTGCTTGCATTTTGTGCAACATCTTTCGAAGAATCTTGTGCAACATCTTTCGAAGAATCTTGTGCAACATCTTTCGAAGAATCTTGTGCAACAACTTTCAAAGAATCTACTGGTCCATCTCTTTCAAAATCTGATTCACATCCTCCTCTGTAGAAGTCAACTTCGTTTTGCAAATGGCGATTAACTCGGAAGCGCGTTTCACCTTTTCAGATAAGATGTCAACCGTAATTTGCCCCAATTCAATCTCAGATACAATGGCCTGTAATTCTTCAAAGGCCTGTGTGTAATTTATTGTTGTTTCACTCATACGATTTATTCTTTTCTAGATTTTATTGTTCCGTTATATAGTATCGTCGTTATTTCTTCGCCAGTATTCACTTGGTCCTCATCGGTTACAGCTTTCCCGTTGACCAGAGTAATACTGAATCCGCGTTTCAATACATTGCGAGGATCTAACAATCGAACGCTGTTCTCCAATCCGTTTACCTTCATCTCTTCCTTCGACAACCGAACGTTTATTCGGTTTTTTATTCCATCTTGCATTTTCGAAACCGAAACGCGTTCTGCCGTTAATAGGGTGCGCGCATCATTGGCCAATGCCTGGGAGAGCTTTAGTATATTTCCTTTCTCACTTGAAACATGTTGAACAGCTTTCGTGCGCAGACCCACGCGCAGCGTTTCAATCTTTGATGTATTTTTTACCAATGTCGTTTCCACCACAGAGCGAAACAGCAACACGAATGCGTGCAACTTCGATTTGGTTTCGGAAAGCAAACGCAACGATTTATCTGCTATTGCTTCCTCTGCTCGCTGAACCGGCAAAGAAAAATTATGAAACTTCTGAATGAAATAATTACCCAAGTCCGTTGGGGTAATCAGATTTTTATACGCCACCATATCAGCAACCGATTCATTTATTCGGTGGCCAATACCCGTTAAAACAGGAAGAGGAAATTCAGCAATAACTTTGCACAAATTAACATTGTTGTAGCAGGCCAATCCTATATCACCTCCTCCACCTCGAACAATTACGACAGCATCGAAATGACGCGCCACTTTTCGAATACGGTTAAGCTGACTGGTCAGATCTGCAACAGCTTTATCTCCTTGAAGAAGCGAAGGGAAAAGCATGTGGAAGAACTTATACTGCCACTGGTTCTCGTCGACTACATGGGTAAAATCTTGATAACCCTTGCTGTTTGCTACTGAAATAATAGCGAGTCGTTGGGGAAGCAAAGGCAAAGTCTTTTTTCGATTCAAATCGAAAATGCCTTGTTGTTTCAAAGCTTGAATGCTGTTTTGCTTTTCTTGTTCTAAATCGCCTAAGGTATAATT
>Ga0247722_10001569_pt1 | contig 12516 bp, 10 predicted proteins | sample MSEWelMarce3H_FC_FD_189094 | JGI IMG/M metagenome (GOLD analysis project Ga0247722, IMG submission 189094) | Subsurface sediment microbial communities from gas well in West Virginia, United States - MSEEL Well Study Marcellus 3H_FC | ecosystem: Environmental > Terrestrial > Deep subsurface >... | reverse complement strand
CAGTTAAAGGAGAATAATTTTTCTCCTTAATTAAATACTCTTCAAATGCTTGTTTATTAGTTAATGCCATAAAAAAACCGCTACAACAAAGATAGTCTTTATTTAGTAGCGGTAATTATTTTTTTTGTTAAATTTTATTAACTTTCAATCGCATCTCTTAATCCTTGAATATAAGCAGCTTTTTGAATTTTTGCTCTGTGAGTTACAGATGGTTTGATGAAAGCCTGACGAGCACGTAACTGACGAACAGTACCTGTCTTATCAAATTTTCTTTTATAGCGCTTTAATGCTCTATCGATATTTTCTCCGTCTTTAATTGGTATAATTAACATAATAGTGACACCTCCTCTCATTAAGGGTGCAAATATAGCTATTCTTTTTCAAATTAAACTATTTTTTTACATTAAATTTAATTTTCAATGAAAAAAAATTAAATCGCTCCTATTAAACCGAATGAATTAGACGTTTGTAAATCCATTTTCCTGCCAGCAACACTACCAAATTATCATAAAAAGTGAAGCGTGTTGCTGTTTGAAGCGATTACCGCTAATGAAAAATCATAGGTGTTTAATCCCAAATCGGTCGAAACAAAATACTTTCATCTTTTCATCTAATTTTTGTATCGAATCAAAAAGTACATTTAAAAGTGCAATTCTATTAATTAGCAACCATACGTTTCAATTCGTTCAATTTCATTAAGGCCTCAACAGGAGTTAAAGTATTGATATCCAGTTTTATAATCTCTTGTTTAATTTCTTCTAACTGTGGATTATCAAGATTAAAAAAACTCAATTGCAAATCATCATTAACTGGTTTCACTCCTGCTAAAGCATCACTTGAATGCCGTTTTTCTAATTGTTTCAATAATTTTTGTGCCTTCTGAATTACCAATTGTGGCATTCCTGCCATTTTTGCAACATGAATTCCAAAACTATGTGCACTGCCTCCTTTTACTAATTTTCTAATAAATAAAACACTATCTTTCAACTCTTTAACAGAAACATTGTGATTTTGAATTCTATTAAAGGAACTTTCCATTTCATTTAATTCGTGATAATGCGTGGCAAAAAGTGTTTTAGGTTTACTTGGGTGCTCATGTAAATACTCAGCAATTGCCCAAGCGATAGAAATTCCATCATAAGTAGAAGTTCCTCTTCCAATTTCATCTAAAAGAACCAAACTTCTTTCGGAAATATTATTCAGAATCGAAGCAGTTTCGTTCATTTCAACCATAAAAGTAGATTCGCCCATTGAAATATTATCGCTCGCTCCTACCCTAGTAAAAATTTTATCAACAATTCCCATTCTAACGGCTGCCGCAGGAACAAAACTACCCATTTGTGCCAATAAAACAATCAAAGCTGTTTGTCTTAAAATTGCAGATTTACCCGACATATTTGGACCTGTAATCATTATAATTTGTTGGGATTCAGCATCTAAATACACATCATTTGTGATATAAGGAACACCAATTGGTAATTGTTTTTCAATCACAGGATGGCGTCCATCTTTAATTTCTAAATCAAGACTTTCATCTAAAATTGGGCAAACGTATTGATTCTCAATGGCAAGCTGCGTAAATGAATGCAAACAATCCAGCTGTGCAATTAAACTCGCATTCAATTGAACATGTTTTATATAGGTACTAATCCAAGCCACAAGTTCCTCAAATAACTGATTTTCAAGAATATGTATCTTTTCTTCAGCTCCTAAAATTTTAGATTCGTATTCTTTTAACTCTTCAGTTATATAACGTTCGGCATTGACAAGCGTTTGTTTTCTAATCCAATCACTTGGAACTTTATCTTTATGCGTATTTCGAACTTCGATATAATAACCAAATACATTATTAAAGGACACTTTTAAAGAAGGAATTCCCGTTTTTTCACTTTCTCTTTTTTCTAAATCTTCCAAATAGCCTTTACCTGTTGAAGAAATCAATCGCAATTCATCCAAATCAGGGTGAATTCCAAACGCAATTGCATTTCCTTTATTTATATGTACAGGTGCATCTTCTTGAAGGGTTTTAGTTATTTTTTCTCGCAACAATTCACACGAATGTAAACTATCGCCAATAATTTTTAAGGCTTCATTTTTACTTTCTAATGCAACATTTTTTATGGGAATTATTGCATTCAATGACTCTTTCAAAATTACAATTTCTCGCGGGGAAATTTTCCCTGTAGCAACTTTTGAAATTAAACGTTCTAAATCGGATATTTGTTTAATTTGGTATTGAATTAATTGTAAAATATCATGATGTTCCTTTAGATAAGTAACAACTTCATTACGATTTTTTATTTTTGAAATTTCTTTCAGCGGAAGAGCCAACCATCTTTTTAAGAGCCTCGAACCCATAGGCGAAAGGGTTTTATCAATTACATCTAAAAGCGTAACGGCATTAGGATTATAACTGTGATACAATTCTAAATTCCGAATTGTGAATTTATCCATCCATACATAAGCATCTTCTGCAATACGTTGAATAGTAGTAATATGTTGAATTTTATTATGTTGGGTTTCAGAAAGATAAAACAAAATGGCTCCACTTGCCAAAAGTCCTTCTTGCAATTCCTCAACGCCATATCCTTTTAGAGAATTTGTTTGAAAATGTTTGGTTAAACTTTCATAAGCGAAATCATCTTTAAACACCCAATCTTCAAGAAAAAAAGTATGAAAATCAGGTCCAAAAGTAGTTGCAAATTGATTTTTAGCTTGTTTTGGAATTAAAACTTCACTTGGATTAAAATTTTGCAATAATTTATCAATGTATTCTTCATTTCCTTGTGAAACTAAAAATTCTCCCGTAGAAATGTCTAAAAATGAAATTCCGATATTTTTTTTACCAAAATACAACGCTGCTAAAAAATTATTCGATTTCGATTGAAGCACTTCATCATTCATGGAAACCCCAGGCGTAACAAGCTCTGTAACTCCTCTTTTCACAATTGTTTTAGTCATTTTTGGATCTTCCAATTGATCACAAATAGCAACCCGAAGTCCGGCACGCACTAATTTTGGTAAATACGTATTAATTGAATGATGCGGAAAACCCGCAAGAGCCGTTTCTGTTTCAGAGCCAGCCCCTCTTTTTGTGAGTGTAATTCCTAGAATTTGAGCAGCCCGAACGGCATCATCACCGAACGTTTCATAAAAATCACCCACCCGAAAAAGCAAACAGGCATCGGGATATTTTCGCTTAATTTCATTATATTGCTTCATCAAAGGGGTTTCCTTTGGGGTTTTTTCGGGATTTATAGATTCTGATTTTTTAGCCACAATATATAGTAATTTAAGGAGTTAGAAGAAATATCACGTTTTTAAAACAGCGAATTATATTTTTCAAAAGCATTCAAACGGCGAAGGTAAACATTTCTATTCAATTCACAAATTTCCAACCTCAATTTAATTTTTATAGTAAGACGTTAAATTCGAATTCCTTAAAATTATGAAAGCAATAAAAACGACTATTTTTTTTAATTAAAAAGAAAATAGTATGCTTGTTTTCTGAAAAATTCGTAATTTTACAGCCATTATTAGCAATACAATTATGGAAACACAATTTGAGAGTAATCCGTTATTAGACAAATTACCAATACATCTAAAACAATTTATTAAACCACAAGTTTATAACGATTATACACCTATTAATCAAGCTGTATGGCGTTATGTTATGCGAAAAAACGTTGCCTATTTATCAAAAGTTGCACATGACTCTTATTTAGAGGGATTGCAAAAAACAGGAATTGAAATCGATAATATCCCAAGTATGTATGGCATGAATCGGATTTTAAAAGAAATTGGTTGGGCAGCAGTAGCCGTTGATGGCTTCATTCCTCCGAATGCTTTTATGGAATTTCAAGCCTATAATGTATTAGTAATTGCATGTGATATTCGGCAATTGGAACACATTGAATATACACCAGCACCAGATATTATTCACGAAGGAGCCGGACATGCACCTATAATTGCCAATCCTGAATATGCTGAATATTTAAGACGTTTTGGTGAAATTGGTTGTAAAGCCATATCATCTGCAAGGGATTATGAATTGTATGAAGCGATTCGATTACTTTCGATTTTAAAAGAAGCCGAAGACACGCCTGAAGAAGAAATTAGAAACGCCGAAGCACAAGTTGATTTCCTCCAGAACAATATGGGCGAGTTATCAGAAATGTCACGAATCAGAAATTTACATTGGTGGACAGTAGAATATGGATTAATTGGAACGATTGAAAACCCAAAAATTTATGGTGCAGGTTTGCTTTCCTCAATTGGAGAAAGTGCTTGGTGCATGACAGATGCCGTACAAAAAATGCCGTATTCAATTGCAGCAGCAGATGTGAGTTTCGACATCACAAAACCACAACCACAATTGTTTGTAACACCCGATTTTGCACATTTAAGTCTGGTTTTAGAAGAATTTGCAAACAAAATGGCACTCCGAACTGGCGGTTTATCAGGTGTTCAAAAACTAATAAACAGTAAATCATTAGGAACAATTGAATTGAGTACAGGGCTTCAAATCTCTGGAAATTTCACAAATGTAATAGCTTCCGAAGGAAAACCAGTTTACATTCAAACCACAGGTGCAACAGCTTTGTCATATCGTGAAAAAGAACTTGTTGGACATGGAATTTCTGCTCATGCCGAAGGTTTTGGGTCACCAATTGGTCGATTGAAAGGTATCAATTTGGCAATTGAAGAAATGAGTCCAAGAGATTTGAGAGCATATGCCATTTATGAAGGTGAAAAAACAACACTTGAATTTGAAGGAAACATAATTGTTAGTGGTGAAATTATCACAGGAACTAGAAATTTACAAGGTGAAATTGTATTGATAAAATTCAAAAACTGCACCGTAACGCATAACGATACTATTTTATTTCAACCGGAATGGGGTATTTATGACATGGCCGTTGGTAAAAAAATAACAAGTGCCTTTTCAGGTCCAGCTGATGTAAATAGTTTCAATCGAAATACTCATTTACCTTCATCGCAAACCATTAAAAATAAAAAAACCGAAAAAAGAGCTGCTTTAGAACAATTATATGCTGAAGTTCGAAATTACAGAACACATAAGAATTCAGAAAAAACTCTTGTTGAAATTTTTGAAACCCTAAAGAAAGACCATAAAAACGATTGGTTATTAAGTATTGAATTAACAGAATTAGCTGTTAAAGAAGAAAATAAGGTATTAAGTGAGCAAATCAATCAACATTTGGAACAGCTAAAAACAGAAAGACCAGAAATTGCACATTTAATAGCAGGAGGGTTAGAATTGATAAATGAAAAAGCCAATTTAGCTACATAAAAACTTCTGATAAATTAAAAAAGTTACCTAAAACAACTTTAGGTAACTTTTTTTATTTCTAGCAATTCGAAATTGATAAAATAAAAAAAACCGTTATTACTAACGGTTTTTGAAGAGCGGAAGACGAGGCTCGAACTCGCGACAACCAGCTTGGAAGGCTGGAGCTCTACCAACTGAGCTACTTCCGCAATAACAATAAAAAAATCATCAAAAATGGAGCGGAAGACGAGGCTCGAACTCGCGACAACCAGCTTGGAAGGCTGGAGCTCTACCAACTGAGCTACTTCCGCATAAATAACATACTTGTCATTTTGTGAGTGCAAATATAATTCCTTTTTTTTATTGATGCAAGTTTTTATCAAAAAAAAATGTTGTAAATTTGCAATATTCTATAAAAATAAAAACAAATAACTCAAATACAGAATGTTACATCATGATCGAAATAAAAAAAATTAAAGCAGAAAACACATTTCCAGTGCGACATTTGGTATTAAGAAAAGGAAAACCAATTGAATCATGCCAATTTGAAGGTGATGAAAATGCAACAACAACGCATTTTGGCCTATTTTTAAATCAAAATTTAATTGGAGTTGTTTCCATTTTTCAAGAAAATCACCATTATTTTGAAGCTAAAAAAATGTATCAAATTAGAGGAATGGCTGTTTTGGAAAATTTTCAAGGAAAGAAGTATGGGGAGAAATTATTAGAATATGCAGAAAACTATTGTTTTTCAGAAAATGCTTCCCTAATTTGGTTTAATGCCAGAGCAAGTGCTGTGCCGTTTTATGAAAATTCAAACTACACAACAATTGGAGCAGCTTTTGAAATTCCAAAAATTGGCACTCATTTTGTTATGTATAAACAAAACACTAAATTTGCATCATAAAAATGAAACGTATGAGCCATATAAAACTTATTTTCGCATTACAATTCCTATTCCTTTATAGTTCTTGCAATCGAGAACAAAAAGAACTAACATTTGATAATCAAATCATTAGAGACACGATTCGAAATGTTACTATTCTAAAAATAGATCCAGATGTTCTTAAAAACGAATCCGATAGTTTAAAATTCTATTATGAAAAAATGAACTTTAGGGAAATTTGGTATGTACCAGAAAATCGAAAAGACCTTATTAATGAAATCAAATTTTGCTATCAAGAAGGATTAAATCCAAACGATTATGCAATAGAATTTATTGAAAATTTAGAATCCAAAAGAGCGACATTAACCGATGAAGAACTTGTAAAATACGACATTCTATTAACACAAAACTTTGAAAAATTAGCACTTCATCTTCATAAAGGAAAATTGAATCCAAAAGAAATATATAAAGATTGGGATTTAAAACCTAAAAATATTATCCTATCAAAACTATTGAAAGAAGCGATTTCAAATCAAAAAGTAGCATCAACTTTCAAAGAACTTAAACCCCAACATCAGCTATACAAATTACTTAAAAAAAGTTTATTGGTTTTGAATGAATTTCCTTCAATTCCGTTCACAAAAATAGAAATTTCGAAAGAAAAACTACAACTTAAAGATTCCGTTCAAGAATTAATTTCCATCAAAAAAAGATTGCATTATTGGAAAGATTACACCAAAAAAGATTCTGTTTATTCAATGGTTTTTGACACAATCACCCACGTTGCCGTAAAAAAATTTCAAACTCGACATGGTTTATTGGCTGATGGTATTATTGGAAAAGGAACCATACAAGCATTAAATACTTCAAAAAACGAACGGCAAGAACAAATTATTGCTAATTTAGAACGCTGGAGGTGGTTTCCCGCCGATTTAGGTTCGGACTATTTAATTGTGAATTTACCAGATTTTTATTTACATCATGTAGTGAATCAAGATACAATTTCCAAACACAAAGTAATTATAGGAACTGAAAAACGAAGAACTCCAATATTAATGTCTAAAATTTCTAATTTTGTATTTAATCCAACTTGGACAATTCCGCCTACTATAATTAAAGAAGATTTAAAACCTTCCGCAAGTAAAAACAGAAATTACTTTTCATCGAGAAATTTAACCATTTATAACAATAAAGGACAAGAAACTAGTGCCAGAAATTGGAATCCAGAACGAGCTTCGAGTTATCGATATGTTCAAAAACCAGGCAGTAATAATTCATTAGGGCTAGTTAAATTTAATTTCCCAAACAATCATTTAGTGTATTTACACGACACTAATCATCGTGATTATTTTGAAAAAAGTTTCCGATCATTAAGTTCAGGATGTGTTCGAGTAGAAAATCCATTAGCCTTAGCAAAAGAAATTTTAGTAAAAGATAATGAAAAAAAATGGGCCAAATCAGAAATAGATTCTATCCTAAAACGAAAAATTACCCAAACTGTTTTTATAAAAAACAAAATTAATGTCTATCTTTTTTATTGGACAAGTTGGATAGAAGGTGATGAATTACAATTTAGAACAGATATCTATGGACTTGACAAAGAACTATTTGAGAAATTAAGAAACTAAATTCGTTTTTCTTGAAGATTTCCTTGACGGATGATAAATGAAAAAACAAGATTTATCTTTAATTGTTTCAATTAAATGCTTTGAAATTTCTAAAGAAACAGCGGGACAGCCCAAACTTCTTCCGATATAACCTTGTGCGTTTGCTAATTTTTTGGAAACATAATCAGCACCATGAATCACAACAGCACGTTCACGAGCATTATCATTAACACCATATTCTAAACCATCTAAACGTAAAGAAGTTCCATGTTTGCCTTGATACACTTCGGCAGTACTAAAAAAACCTAAACTACTTTTAAATGATTCTTTCTCATTTGAAAAATTAGAAGCAAATTCTAAACCCGAATTTTTTCCATGAGCAACAAGCGTTTTCAACAAAACTTGCTGCGTTTTCATATTAATTACCCATAAACGCTCCATTTTTGAAGACAAACTAAAATCAACAATTGTCAAAATTTCATTTTCGATTTTTCCTTGTTGCAAAAGCTGTTCATACCCCTGAAAAGCTGCTAAAAAAACATCAAAATTAGGCAAATTTAAATTCGCAATTTCAATACTTGAATATATCATTTTACATTTTGACTCTAAAGACATCTTTTTACTTAAGGCAAGTAATTTTGGATCTGTGTTTTTTGGAGTACTTTTCGTGTCTTCATTTAATTCGATAGGTTTAAACGAAAACAGAAGTAACAAAATTAGGGGTAATAATTTGTAATTCATTATTTATATTCTATTTATATTCTATTTATATTCTATTTAAATTTGCATTTGAATTTTCAAATATATTTATTTATTTTGAATTAGCAAACTATTTTTTGTTTTTTATCGAAAAAAAATGTAATTCATCGACAAAAAGCATTCCGTTATCCAAAAAAAGTACGTTTATTTTTATTTTTCATAACTTCTTCCTTTCCATGTATAGCTTCTAAATGGAACATTCAAGGCAATAAAAACGGTAAAAAAAGGATAGAAAAAAGAACTCAACAAGAAATAATGCATTTTTATCGATAAAAAAGAAGCCATTTTGAATAACAAAATAGAATCAATAATAATTTTTAAGGCTAAATAAAAAATAACTAAATAAATAGGAAACGCATTAAAAACCACTAAAAAAACACTTATTAGTACCGCTAAATTTCCAAAAAAAACAACAACAGCAAGCATTTTTCCATAAAAAGAAGAAAATTCAGAAGTTTTAGAAGCCCATCGCAATCGTTGTTGAAACAAATCGGACCAATTCTTCTTTAATTCAGTAGTAACAACCGCATCATTTGCCAACAAAAAAGCAACTTTTTCAGGACATGCAGCAACGGCTTTTTGCAACAAAAAAACGTCATCGCCACTTGCAATTGTTTCATTTCCAGAAAAACCATTAATGGAGTGAAAGAATTTTTTGGTGTATGCAAAATTGGCTCCATTACACATAAAAGGGGTTTTCGTTCCAAAACTACCAACAGTGGCTGCTTGTAAACTCAAGAAATCCAGTGTTTGAAAGGCACTTAAAAAACCAGCTCCCGATTGAAACTGTACAGGAGCAGCAAGCATTTCATAAGAATTATTTTGTATCGATTCATCAAAAGCGTTTAACCAATTTTTAGGAACAATGCAATCCGCATCTGTTGTAATAATCCATTGATTAGTAGCACATTGAATAGCTTTTTCAATAGCTTCCTTTTTTGGAGAAATTGCTTTTTTGGCATTTTTTAAAACTTGAATAGGAAATAAACAATTCGGCACTTGAAAACCATCATCTGAAAAATCATCAATTAAAATCACTTCAAATAAATGCGTTGGATAATTTAATTTAGAAATGGAATCAAGTAAAGAAATCAAATTTTCTTTTTCATTTCGAAAAGGCACCACAATTGAAAATGTTGTTTTTGAAGGCAAATTTGAAATATAAAAAGGTTTGATTTTTGAAAAACCAAGTAGTAAATGGAAAATTACAAAATAATAAACCAAAAAAAAGAACCCTAAAACAATTTCGATACTCATTTTTTATTCTTTTGAGTGATTTAATCTAAATTTTAAAACATAAAAACTTCCGATTACGACTGGTAAAACCACATTTAAAAACCACATTAATGTACTAATAAAAACAACAATCCATTCATTAATCCCTAATTTTCCGAAGAAAAAAACAGCAACACTACCTTTAACTGCAAAATCAAGAAATTGAAAACTAGGTAATGAAGAAGCTAAAAAATAAACCACAAATATAGTCGAAATTAAAGTCAAATATGGCAAATTAACCTCAAAAATTAAAAACAAAATATAATATTGATGTGAAAAAACAAAATATCGTAATAAAGCAAGAATACTATTTTTTTTATGAATATATCGCGGAATCTGATTGATTTTTGTAACTAATTTTTCAATGGAATAGCCTTTAATCGTGATTTTTTTGGATACAAATAAAACAATAAAAAACAATAAAAAGATTAGAAGCAGTATAAAAAACCACTTCCAATATCCTAAAAACAAAAGGGCGAATAAGCCAAAGAAAACAGTATAGAACATTTGAATTCCGTTGCAAATCAAGTTAAGAAAAACAATTGTTTTGGCTTGTTCTTTTTTATAAAACAAGGCTTTTCCTGCATATTCACCAAGTCCATTTGGCGTAAAAATAGCTAAAGTTAATGCTCCTAAAACCTGCTTACTCGCTTCATTTGTAGAAATTCCTTGAATAACCATAACTAAATTTTTCCATTTTAGAATTTCTAAATAACGGTTGGCAAAACTAAACAAAAGCACAATAAAAAGAGTAGAAAATGTGGTTTTATCCAGAACTAACGATTGAAATTTAGACCAATCAAGTTTTGAATTATTTGAAATTTGATTATAAATAAAATAAAAAGCAGCAAAAACAACGGCTAATTTAAGTACAAAAAGTAAGTTTTTTTTGGTGGTATTTGAAAATGGTATCATTCTTGCAAAAGTATAAAAAAAGAATAGAAAAGCAAAGTTTTTTTAGTTTGTTACAATAATAATTGTACTTTTAACCCATAAAAAAAAGTTTTGATACAAGAGAATACAGCTAAAGAGCGGATTATTTTAGGAATAGACCCTGGAACCACAATTATGGGTTTTGGAATCATAAAAGTGGTGAACAAAAAAATGGAGTTTTTACAATTAAATGAACTCATTTTAAATAAATATGACGACCATTATATGAAATTAAAAGTGATTTTTGAACGCACCATCGAATTGATTGACACCCATCATCCAGATGAAATTGCGATTGAAGCTCCTTTTTTTGGAAAAAATGTACAATCGATGTTGAAATTAGGAAGGGCTCAAGGCGTTGCAATGGCCGCAGGATTATCCCGACAAATTTCCATTACTGAATATGAACCTAAAAAGATAAAAATGGCCATAACTGGTAACGGAAATGCCTCTAAAGAACAAGTAGCCAAGATGTTACAACAACTTTTGGGTTTAAAAGAATTACCAAAAAACTTAGATTCAACTGATGGATTAGCTGCTGCTGTTTGTCATTTCTTCAATTCTGGAAAAACAGTTGTTGGTGGAAACTATTCGGGTTGGGACGCATTTGTCAAACAAAATGAAAAAAGAGTTCAAAAATAAGTAATTTAAAACAAAATGGGTGGCATTTATATTCATATTCCTTTTTGCAAACAAGCTTGTAACTATTGCGATTTTCATTTTTCGACTTCTTTGAAAAAAAAGAGTGATTTAATAGCAGCTCTTATAAACGAAATTCGAATTAGAAGTTTAGAATTTAATAATGAAGTTGTTGAAACTATTTATTTTGGTGGTGGAACGCCTTCTATTTTATCTAGTTCTGAATTACAAATTATTATAAATGAGCTGTATTCCAATTATAAAATAACAGAAAATCCTGAAATTACATTAGAAGCCAATCCCGATGATTTATCAAATGAAAGAATATTGGAAATAGCAAATTCACCGATAAACCGTTTGTCAATTGGCATTCAATCCTTTTTTGATGCTGATTTACAACTGATGAATCGGGCTCACAATGCCTTGGAAGCTAAAAAAAGTTTAGAATTTGCTACAAAATATTTTAAAAACATTTCAATTGACTTAATGTATGGTCTTCCGAATATGTCCGCAGAAAAATGGAAACAAAATATTGAGACGGCTCTCGAATTTAAAATTCCACATATTTCTAGTTATGCCTTAACGGTTGAACCCAAAACTGCATTGCAAACCTTGGTTAATAATGGAAAAATTGCAATTCCGAAAGACGAATTGGCACAAGAACATTTTGAAATATTAGTAGAATTATTAACCAAAAATGAGTATATCCATTATGAATTATCCAATTTTGGCAAAGAACATTTCTTTTCAAAAAACAATTCAAGCTATTGGTTAGGCAAAAAATATCTGGGATTTGGTCCTTCAGCTCATAGTTTTGATGGAACAACAAGAAGCTGGAATATTTCAAACAATTCCCTTTATATCAATTCATTACATAAAAATATACTTCCTTCTGAATCTGAAAAATTAACAAAAACCGATTTGTATAATGAAATGGTGATGACGGGTTTACGAACCATTTGGGGCGTTTCTTTAGTGCAAATTAAAGAAGATTTCGGACAGATTTATATAAATTACATCAGCAAACAAGCACAAAAATTCATAGAAAACAACCTTTTATGTATTGAAAACAATAACTTAAAAACCACAAAAAAAGGAAAATTTCTTATTGATGGCATAGCGAG
>Ga0247722_10001568_pt1 | contig 12521 bp, 10 predicted proteins | sample MSEWelMarce3H_FC_FD_189094 | JGI IMG/M metagenome (GOLD analysis project Ga0247722, IMG submission 189094) | Subsurface sediment microbial communities from gas well in West Virginia, United States - MSEEL Well Study Marcellus 3H_FC | ecosystem: Environmental > Terrestrial > Deep subsurface >... | reverse complement strand
CACGGACACCCACAAATTCTATCACATATTCTGCCAGTGCAACATATTCAAAGTCGGTCACAGTTACACTATCACGATCTGTGGCTGCCACCAGCTTCCCCTTTACTATAACTCCTACAACCTCTGTAACGGTTTCACGAACGCAAAGCATCACTGGCTCGCCGTCACCACTCCCAACGACAAATCCTGCTTCCAGGACACCGACAAATTCTATCACATATTCCGCCAGTGCAACATATTCAAAGTCGGTCACAGTTACACTATCACGATCTGTGGCTGCCACCAGTTTCCCTTTTACACGGTCTGTAACAACCTCTGTAACTGTTTCACAAATAAGAAGCGTTAGTGGTTCGCCTTCACCACTGGCAACGACACAAGCTGCCACTAGGACACCTACAAATTCTATCACATATTCCGCTTCTCCAACCTATTCAAAGTCTGTCACTGTTACGCTATCACGCACGGTAATCCCCACCAGCTTCCCTTTTACAGGCTCTGTAACAACTTCTGTAACCGTTTCTAGAACAAGAAGTGTCACTGGATCCCCATCGGCGCTTCCAACGACAAAGAGAGCGACACTATCTGTAACGGTATCATTGACGAGGACAAGGTCAGTTTCCCTAACACGCAGTCCATCAAGAACTGTAACAAGCTCAGGGATCCCCACGACACGGGTAGCAACACGGTCTGGAAATGTGTCATTAACGAGAACAAGATCTGTTTCCATAACACGTTCTGTAACAGTTACACGCTCACGCACAGGCATCCCAACCACTCGTCCTTTTACACGATCTGTAACGGTATCTTTGACGAGAACAAGATCTGTTTCTCTAACACGCTCTCCTTCGGCAGCTAGCACTGTTCGCTCTTCTAGTCTCCCAACGAAATCTGGAAGTGTGTCATTAACCAGAACAAAGTCTCTTTCTATTACACGCTCTGTAACAGTTACACGCTCACGAACAGGCATCCCAACCACCCGTCCTTTCACACGCTCTCCATCAGCGGCTGTTACTGTTCGCCCTTCTAGTTTGGCAACAAAATCTGGAACGATATCAATTACTAAGACGGCAGCCACTACTATTCGCCCTTCTAGCCTCCCAACAAAATCTGGAACGGTTTCTGTAACCAGGTCAAGATCTCTTTCCGTAACACGCTCTGTAACAATTACACGATCACGCACGCCTATCGCTACAACTCGTCCTTTTACACGCTCTCCATCAGCGGCTGTTACTGTTCGCCCTTCTAGCCTCCCAACAAAATCTGGAACGGTTTCTGTCACTAGAACAAGATCTGTTTCTCTAACACGCAGTCCATCAAGGACTGTGACAAAGTCACCTATCGCTACAACTCGTCCTTTTACACGCTCTCCATCAGCGGCTGTTACTATTCGCCCTTCTAACCTCCCAACAAAATCTGGAACGGTGTCTGTGACAAGATCAAAATCTCTTTCCATAACACGCTCTGTAACAGTTACACGCTCACGTTCGCCTATCGCTACAAGCCGTCCTTTTACACGCTCTCCATCAGCGGCTGTTACTATTCGCCCTTCTAACCTCCCAACAAAATCTGGAACGGTGTCTGTGACCAGAACAACTTCTGTTTCTCTTTCACGATCTCCAACAAGGACTGTAACACGAACAGGAATCCCAACCACTCGCCCTTTTACACGCTCTCAAACAACATCAATAACACGAACAGGAATCCCAACCACTCGTCCTTTTACACGCTCTCCATCAGCGGCCGTTACTGTTCGCCCTTCTAACGTCCCAACAAAATCTGGAACAGTGTCTTTGACCAGAACAAGATCTGTTTCTCTGACACGCAGTCCATCAAGGACACGATCTCGTTCACCTATCGCTACAACTCGCCCTTTTACACGCAGCTCAACCATATCTCCAACACGATCAAAATCAACGACTTTATAACGATCTGTTACAAGAACAGTTACTAGAACAGGAAGTAGGACAAATAGGACGAAATAAACGAAATGTGTAAAAAGTGATTATGTGCGGGACTTTGAATACCAGTCCATATGGAAACGGCTCCGTTTACGGGCGGAACGAAACTACAACCGTGGATGACCTTGGCTCTTACCCATCGTCATCCAAGGGACAATCTCATTGAGTTTGATGAACCAACTCACGTCTATACAGTGAATGGCAGTTCAAAGGGAATCACCTCAATTACCACCTTTCTCCACGCCTTCTTCCCCCATTTTGACCCTGACGCCGTCATTAAGAATATGATGCGCTCAAAGAAGTGGCCAGAGTCAAAGTGGTTCGGTATGTCGCCTCAGGCGATTAAGGAGGCGTGGAATGCCAATGGGAGGGAGGCGAGTGAGGCGGGTACGGCGATGCATTTGGGTATTGAGATGGTGATGAATGGTGCCGAGGCGATTGTAGAAGATTCCATTAAGCAGACCATTGAGTGGAAGTATTTCTGGAATTATTGGAGTAAGGATCAAGAAACCTGGGAGCCGTGGCGCACTGAGTGGGAAGTGTGGGACGAGGATCTGAAGTTGGCGGGTTCTGTGGATATGATCTACAGAAACCGCAAGGATGGAACCTTTGCCGTCTATGATTGGAAGCGGTCAAAGGAGATTAAGATGGAGAACAATTTCCAATCAGGCTTCGGCCCCGTGAGTCATTTCCCTGATTGTAATTATTGGCACTATACCCTACAGCTCAATTTGTATCGTTGGCTCTTGGAGAAGCATTATGGGATTGTGGTCTCAGAGATGGCTCTGGTGATCATGCATCCCAATAACAATAATTATAAGCGGTATAAGTTGAATCGCCTTGATGAGGAGATTGAGGGAGTCATTGAGGCTAGGAGAAAGGCAGTTGCTGAGGGACTTGGGGCGGTGGCGGTCTTTTAGCCTAAAAGTCCAGAGGTTGGATAGTTTTCTCTTTTTTGATTTGCTTTTTTATAGGGTAGGTCAGATTTATAAAAGGAATGGGTATAGGTTCTTTCTGAGAGGATACTAAGCCAATTCTTCCATCTGGTAAAATAACAATGACTACAACATCAGAAACAGTATTATCTGGAGATTGAACTTTGACAATGAGGGGTTCAGGAGGAATAGGGTTTCCAGGACTGTAGGCGAGTTGATAGATTGAGAATTTAATGATGGATGCGATATTTTCGGCAATAGTAATATCGGTAAGTTTTTCTCCTATTGGCTGCCCTAACGCTTCTAAATCATCATCTAAAATACCGAAATTATTTAAGACATCGGTCACAGACTTTGCTGGAATAAAGAAGAACTGGCTACCAAATACTGTATTAATGAAACTAATTTCTGAAGATGGAATTGCTTCCTCTTGCTCTCCCTCTTCCTCTTCCTCTACTGCTTCCTCTTCTTCCACTGGCGCTTCTTCCACTGGCGCTTCTGCCGCTTCCACTGCCGCTACCTCTGGGCCAGCTACCTCTGGAAGAGCTACCTCTGCTACATCTGGAAGAGGTTGTATCGCCGAATATTCTTCAATATATTTATAATCTTCTTTTTTCAGCCAATCCATGCGTAACATCTCAGACCACGCAGGCAAATCCTCTGACACAATATACTGGTCACCGCTACGAAATGGCGCAAAGATTTTCACGTATTGCCCCACATCTTGATTCAATAGTTGCTTTCTTTTCTCAGGGAAGCGTGCCAATTCCTCAATGAGCTTACGTACCAGAAGTCTGGCCGCAGGGACTTGATTTGAGCCAACATCAAAATTCGTTGGAACATGGAGCAGGCATTTCTTCGCATCGCCCTTCCATACACAACGATCTTTACATTGAGATTCACTGGATACTCTACAATCAATGCGTTTCAATGAAGGTTCTCTGCTCGGCAAAGGGATAGTAGAATCTAGCCAACTTGTGATTTCATTCTCAAGAATAATCAATAAGCGCTGACGTTTTTCAAATAAGGGAAGATTAGGATTAGGATTTCCCTTAAAAAAGAGAATATCATTCACTTGAGCTTTTAGAGCTGGAGAAGATAGAGAAAACCAATTAGAAAAGGTAAACCGCAGATGTTGAAAGATTTCCTCAAACTCTTTATAATCCACCGTTAGTTTCACATCTGGCTCGGTGTTACCAAAGGCGATTTGGCGATCAATAGACCAAGGTAGTTCGCTTCCTTCAAGAGTAGATTCAAGTATCCCTTCCTCAGAACCCTTTTTCACAGGGACATATAACCCTCCTTTGAGTTGAAAGGCATAGACAAAATCACGCACAGGTTCTGTCTTATCAAGTCGCAATAGGTTAACAATTTCATATGTATCACGAGTTTTCTCATCTAAGAGTGGCGCTAACTTCGTTGTATAAAACTCACGAACCGTATTTGTGGTTGCCAGATTATCAGCAATCGTTTTCCATTCTAATATAATCAAGGTTGACATGTAAATTGTTCCATCATCCACCACAGGAACAACAATGAGTTCTTCATTCACCTTGAAAACAACTGAAGAAACGTGATTGTATGAATCTCTCATGATGGCATGAATTTTAATGTCACTATCTTCTAAGGTCATTGCTTCACTGATAGGAAGTAAAGTCTTTGCCTCAACGAAAGGAGAATCTGTATACATACCCAGACCAGAAGAATGGCACATGCGCTCATACTCGTTTACACGCTGTTCAACGATCTTTGGCCAAGAAGCACGAGTATCACGAGTGAAAATGAGAGTATTTTCAGATACGCCAAGGGGGTTGTTGTTTGTGTAAAATAGTGGTTCCCATACTCCTGAATAGTAGTGGAGAATGAAGGCGATATCGCAGCCGTTTTCCCCCGTTTGTGCTGGAGTAACACCATAAGGAGGACAACGCACTTGGACTGAGCCATCAGAACCAACTTCTAACACAATAAACAAGATCCCGTTCATTCGTTGTTTCCCAGCCTCAGTCCAATAGAGTAAATTGGGAGTTGAGAAAATCTGGGCGAATTGTCTATATTCCTTTACTCGCTCTGTGGTTGTAATAAATGCCTCAAAGGCCGTGAATCCTTTCCAGAGGCGAACCAGAGATTCTCTTGATAATCCCATAGGACTTGATATAGAGAATCGTTTCATGGCGAAATCTCTCAGGATTTTTAGTGGTGGAGAAGGTGTATTTGGATTGTAAAAGTCAAAGAGGAAATTACCGTAGTGTAACGATACAAAGACGATTGGTTGGACTACTGATAAGATTTTCGCTTTTAGCTCGGCGGCAGAATTCATATTGAAATAGGGGGCCATGGCGGCCAAGAACGAATCTGGCTGATTTCGCTTATTATTCTCGGCGGCCAGGCGAAAGAATCCAGAGGCATTCTGCTCACCAGTCACGTTATCTATCATCAGTTTCCAGACAGTGTGTGTTTGTACCACGAGGCCAGGAGTATCACGTGTTCCAAGAGAATCTTGGGCAAAGAACACATCTACATTCTTTGGCACAATGCCGATCTGTGGCCCAGCCTTTGTTAGCTCGAGGGGGAGCTTTTCAGCGCCCACAATGTAGGTTGTCTTGATAGCGTCCAATGCCGTTTTGTAATTCACAGGAATGATTTTCACATCGTCTTTTTTAGAGAGTTTAGGAACGAACGGCACAGGTTGTCCTGAGGAACTGGCTGCCAGAGCAGGAACAACAGGATCAGAGACAAGTTGTTGCGCCGAGGTTTTGAGAGATGCGAATGCCGGTTTATCTTCATCAATGGTGTGATTCAGAATGAAACAGCAAGGGAGATATAGACCAAGAGGGTGTGGAGTCTTATTCAAAAAATTAATGAATAGATGTTTCTTGCTGCCAGATTCTTTATCCTTGCCGATACGTTCAATGACGGTATGCCCATCTTTGACAGTGTCACGGTCAGTAATGAGAGCACCACGACAAAATGGACAAGAATTCTTATCCTTTGGGCGCTTATTTCTATCCAAGGTTCCCTCAAAATCGGCAGTTAAGATAACCAGCTCGTCTTTTATACACCAATATTCAGAACAGATATAGATATTTGCCTGTCCTGGTAGGAGGTTGGATCCATATCGCAAACATGTGATAACCTCTGTTTTGGATGTTTTTGCTTTTGGAAGAGGAGAGCCTTTTTTGATAGGGTATTCTATAAATAATACACGGCCAGAAGCCACGTCATCAGAATAGATATCTTTCATGCGTGCAAACTCATCCTCGCTCATAACGGTTGGCTGCTTCAAGGCGTTGGCGGCGCACATACTGGGGTATTTCTTCAGACTTGGATGCGTCTTGGCATATGAGAAAAGAGTTTTGTCGTAGAATTGTAGGCGTTTTCTGAAATATATGCGGGATGGCTGTAGTTTAATTTGAGAAACATCCGTGATATCTTCTTCATCATCGTCCTTTTTGGCCTTTGCTTCGGCCTTTGCTTCAGGTTTCTGACCCTTTGATTTAGTAGGGGCAGGGGCAGGCACAGGGGCAGAAGCAGAAGAAGAAGACGCAGCAACTTGTTTGGGAACCATATGCCCAGCCTCAGATCCTTGGCCAAATGGATTATCTTCTTTTAATACAGGAACACCCTCAGGGGCAGCCTCAGATTCAGCACTCTCCTCACCAAATCCTTCAAAATCGCCTAAATCGTCGTCAAATAGTCCTGCCTCGCCCTCGCCCTCGCCTTCAGCCACACTCAGTGCCTTCATCTCACCTTTCAAGCTAGCTTCAGGAGTCTGCCCTTGAAGAACTTCTGCTTGCCCTTCAGTTTCAAGCTGTTCATCAGCTGCCTCTTGTTCTGCCGCAGCCTCCTCCTCTTCTTCCTCTTCCTCTAACACTTTGGCTGACTGTTGGGATTCAACAAACATATCAGGTTCAACACTGACTAGAAGAGACAAGAGCGTCTTGATACGTCTGAGAGTTAGAATAGAATCCAGGCGATAGATGTGGAATGTGTAATAAGGATGTTTACCAAAGATTGCGATATCTATGCCAGGATTTTCCTTTTGCGTATACTCCAGAGTCTGAGGATCAACCACCGAATACTTTTCTCTATCGGTTAAAAAAGTGGATACACGAGAATGGGCGACTTCATCAGACACATCAAACTCTTCTTTGTATAAACGGACCAAGGAAGGTAGAGAGGTCGCCCCTTGTATCTTTTGTAGATCAGAAGCACGAATCAAGAACTGAAAATCACGAGACGGTGTGCGAAAGTTATTTACGCACTTGTAACGTAGGAAGGCAATAGGCGCCTGTTCTTCAATCGGCGATGACGTAATTTGAAAGAAGGCTCTGAAATACGGTAGGACTTTCATTAAAGATTTAGAGGTGATCGGGACCATATCATCTTTTTCTAACCAAAGCGACAGCACGACGTAAGCGTCAGTGAGTTGGACGTTTTTGGGCGTATAGATGGGGATTCTCGGCAGCACCTGGCCAAGTTTCGGCTCTAATCCAGGGATGGAGCCCATGACGGAATTTAAGGTGGGCACAAGATTATATAAATCGCCTTGACTGGTCAGGCTTTTTGTGTTGACATTGGGTTGAATGGAAAACATGGCACTTCCATCGTGAAAGAGGAATAGATTGGCATAGAGAGGAGCAACACTGCCACTTCCAGGACGAATCAGCACCTTCGCCGAAATGAATTCTTGTTCAGGTATAATAGGTCGTTCCTGGGCCCAACGTTGAAGGATGGAAGGATCTTCTAGGCTGGGAATATTCAAAGGTCCTTCCACGTGAATCTTGCTTATGGGGGGAGCAGATATGGGATAATACCGAATATAGGGAACACTCGTCGTTACACGCATATCATAGAAAACCGATTCAAGACGAAATGGCTGATATTTGGACGTAGCCTTCGGTGGATTCCATGTGAAGCGCAGACCTCTCACATTTGAGAAATTAATGGCATCTGCCCGTGTAGATTCTCCAGGCTTACGTAAAGGCACGGCCTCAATCAAGAGTTGATCAAGTTTCTCAATAGAATTCTGTCTTTCTTTGAAGCGTGATACACGAATGGGGGCATATGCCGCCAGACTTTCACTCAACCTTCCATCCTCATGCTCTTTATCAGCCTGGGGGAAATAGACCCGAAAGATTCCTTCCCAGTCCACACGATTAATTGGGCGAAGACCAGGATATGCCTGTAAGAGGTCGGTATAGAGAAATAAATGTATGGTGTATACGGTGCTAGATAACCCCGTTTTTTTGAATAAAAGTTCATCCAAAAGCATAAATTCACGGCTTGTTATATCTTGTATCTTAGGGTTTCCTTCAAGATCAACGAAGAATGGATTTGGATTCCCAGAATTCACCTGTGTAAAAGGAGAATTAATCAAAAGCACTTTTTTATCAAACAGATATTTGAGATGATAAAATTTATTCAATGATGCCGATTCTATCAATAAACATTGGTTTTGAGGATGAAATTCTTCTTTTTCTTCCTTGGCAATGTAAATTTGCGTGCAAAGATCGGCGACTGTGTAAAATGGATATATATTCTCAAATTCTAGCTCATCAACTGATTCTTCATTTAATGGATCCCTGTGCACTAAGATACTTACCTTTTCGTATCGTATAGGATCTTTTAGTTCACTAAGACTTGTTGGTCGGAGAATCTGTCCAACAAGGTCTTCATATGATTCATTCCCTGCGGCCATCTACTTTTGGCGAGGTTCTAACAGTTAGCGACCAACCGATAAGTCTGCCCCGTCCTTTTTCGGATCATAGGATGGAGAATCGGTGATACTTAGACCACAGTATGAGACAGGATGAGCTTTAAAATCTTGGAATTGGTAAATATTAATTGCCTCGGCCTGTTTGAGAAGCCAGGCGAAATTATTCCAGAAGTCTGGACCATGGCCTACAGAGGGAGTGATGACGTGTGCCATCTCATGTAGGGAGACGAAGACCATGATATTCTCACTCACCAGTGCTTCGGATCCGCCCTCTCTTTGTCGGAGACATAGATGGACCTTTTCTCCTTTATTTACGCTGTAACTCGTATGTTCGGCATCAGGGGTCGCCTCCTCAAAACGGTTCGGGTCTGGGGAGAAATTCTTGATCCACTGGCGAATCTGGGGCTTGTCAGGGAACTTTTCCTTGAGAGTGTTATACAACAACGTAATCTTGAGGCGAACATTTGCCATTAAATCAGCCGCCTGTTGTTTATCAGGCATATCTCTCACCTTGTATGTGCGTCCATCAACACTGCTGGTCACATTCACAAGAGGAAAGTCGGTTTTGCCATTTAGGGTGGCCATCGTTTTCTTAAACAGGGCCTGAAGGTCCGTCATCTTGTGACTACTGATTTAATGGTATAAAAATAAGAAGTATCGTCCTTATTTTTAGATGTATCAGATTGTATATCATTGTGGTGGTATTTATGCCACCTCAAAGTCACGGCGGTTTGTGTCAGGCTCAATGGTGGAGTTGTTGAACACAGTCACGGGCACCTGGGGATTAGGGGGCTCAGAGCGGAGCTGGTAGTTGGCGTTACGTAGGCTCTGGCCCACCGTGTTCACGCCAATCAGTGCGCCGGCACTGAGGAAGTTCTTGCCCTTCAGAGAACCGCTTCCCATGGGGTTCTGCTGTGCCCACACGCTGTTGGGGTCCTTGGGCAGCAGCTCAGCGGGGGTTAGCTGGTCACGAGGGTAGCAGCCGGCAGGGGCGGCGGCACTGTCAAAGGCGGCGGGGCCGGTGACATCCTCAACGTCGGCGAAACCCTCACTGCCCTGGAACTTCTGCTTTGTTGGGGCGCCCATGCTTCCGCTGCCAGAGGCGCTATTGCCACTTCCATCGGCGAAACCGCTGATCTGGCCAACGGCACCCATGAAAGCATCGCCCTCATCGCCACCAGCGGAGTTCTCATTCTCCTTCACCTCCTTCTTCTGCATGCCGCCAGGCATATCCTGCTGTCCAGCGGTCTGCTGATAGTTGGCATCGGAACCCATGGTTCCTTCAAAGCCATCCTTCTTGCTCATTAATCCGAAGAATGTGGGGTCAATTAAATACACACCAGCAGCAACTAATACAACTGCCAGCACAATTACAAGGACTGAACGAACATTAGGTGCTGCCATTCGTGCTTCTGAAATAGTAGCAGGCAATAAATTTTCCAAGCAAAGCTCATTCACTTTCATCACCTTCCCAATCTGTATCTTCCCCAAATTCCTCGCAATATGCCTGTGTTAAACGCTCGGCAGTAAATAATGACCGGGCAGCTTTTGCCCGTGCTTTTAAGACATTCTTCTTTTGTAACTGTTGCCGGGTCGGACCTATGGAAACTGCCTCCGCCTCCTGAAGAGGAGGTTCGTCTTCCTCAAACTTAATACAGACCGCCTCGTCTTCCTTTTGCCCAATAATCGTAAAGGACATGAGAAATAGTTCCTTGGAAATCGTGAGAGTAGACAGCTGCCAGTCAATCGTTCCTTCAAACGTGTCTGCCACACTGGTCGGAATATGTACTTGAATCTTACCCTTTAGAAACTCTTCGGTAACAGGCTTTGAAAACCATCCTTTTGTGGATCCCACAATGAAGGTGGCAACCTCATCATTCGTCATACAGGTGTCTAATGCCGGTGTAAAACGGCCATCTTCCCGCCTGGATGAGAACCGGAAGCCATTGGCAATTGAACATATATACATCTTCGCCAATGCATCATACACGGGTTTTCCTAACTTGCCTAAGGGTTGGGTGTTCATTGTTTTTTGCGGGGATTTTGAATCCCTAAATTATACACGGTGTCTAGAATGTTGACTCCAGCTATAGAAAAGTTCTTGGATAAAACAATTCAGATATTGAAAGATGATACTATTAAGAAAAAAATACAAATCCTTATTTTACAGCCATTTATTCAATACCTTATTGAGCTGATATTTCCATATCTTGTCATATTGTTAGTTGTATTTGCCACAATGATTGTTATGATAACGAGTATATTGTATTTATTGTTGTTTAAGGATCAAGGTTGATGCGACTGCGACTGCGGTCTTTACCGCATCTGCGGAAGCGGCTGCCACTTGGGCGAGTTTTAGTAGATTAGAACAGATGTCGGCATCAACTCAATTAAACACACAGAGTCTGGCCGAAATGATTCGGAGTTGGGTTCATTTTGATAATTTAGCCGCCACCTTCACACGTCAGTCACAACAAGCCCGGACGGCGAGAGCACGATGGGAAAGTCAGATTATTGACTATTTACGTCAAACCAGCATGGTTAACGCCATTATTCAGATTGCCGGTGGGAGGCTGACCGTGAATGAGGAGAAACATTCCAATCCTTTAACACTTCAGCGTCTGGAGACACTTCTTCACGAATATTTTACCAAGCGACCTCCTGGAAGTAACGACGAAACGGCGGACATTATGGCATATATCAAGGCAAATCGTGGAACAACGGTGGAAACCAGGTTGAAAAAAAGTTGAATTTTGCGGCCTGTGTAAAATGGAGTCCCAACACATCATTTGATGAATACTTGTGTCTATCGTGCTTCCAAGCAGGACTTTATGGTCTGGATTTCCCAGCTCGTGTGGCTGAGGGGATCTCAGATGGAACGGAAGGAATTTATCGGAATCTTTGCCTCTTGTCTGCGCCGGTTTATGAATGAGCGTGGTTATAAGATGGAGGACCGGTTTGAGAAAGAATTCTCCATGTGGCTCTATCGCCTCCATGTCCAAGAAGTGAGAAAGAATCACGGTGCTCCTGTCCATCTTCCCGATGTATTACACAGGGATACGGACGACGACTATGAGCGTTACCAGTTGATCGTGGATGAAGATGATTTGAGGAAGTGTATTGATCCGATTTCCGATACGGATGATTTGATTGCCGATACTCACGTGGCAAATCGTATTCGGTATGGACTCAGTGAGTTCTTGTATAGAGTAATTGACATAGAGTCTAGCAAGCAAGGACGCTTTATTGCTAGTCTCTGGGATACCAGTGGTTCGGCCTCTGAGACAGAGGGATACGAGGTTAGGAAGAAGGATGATTATCTGGAGGACGCTAATAAGGGATTTCATGGGGGCCGTGGGGCGAAGGTCTAGGTATAAATACCTAGACCTAATCGCATCCGATTGGATGCTAAAGTTTAGCTAGTCCCCTTTGGGACTAGCTTTAGCTAGTCCACTTACTTGGATTAAAGGGGAGGAGTCCGATGTGGCTGGCTTCGGATTTAAACTGAGACACTTTTTTATCGAAGGCGAGTGCGTCAGGAGATAGAGGAGCACCCTTTGCCGCCTCGGCCTCGTCGTGCTTATTCTGAGGAGGCTTGTTACCAACGCAAGTCACGCCAAAGCGCATCTCAGGATTATCAAAGAATCCGCCGTTCATTCCAGGGCGACCGCAGGCCTGTCTCTGATCCTCGGGGCCACCTTGTAACTTCTGATACGTTTCCTCAGATGTTGGGTAAACGGCCATCTGCCCCTTTACCCAGCCGTAATTACACCAATCTGCCCCCTTGCCCCATGCCTCCTTTACCTGATCGTATGTGGCTAATTCTGCCCCCAGCGCTTTACACAGAGGCTCTGCGTCATAGTATGTATATCTATTGGACGATACGTTGAATACTTCTGTGCCTGTTCCTCG